>JAABUJ010000060.1_pt1 | contig 261321 bp, 378 predicted proteins | sample 5559131 | NCBI WGS metagenome assembly JAABUJ01 (sample SAMN10711875, study PRJNA513366) | rock metagenome | isolation source: Antarctica rocks | place: Antarctica: Victoria Land, Mt New Zealand nord | collected 2016-01-07
CACCTCAAATGTTCTGACAGCGTCACCGACGGTCAGTCCTGCTGTTCTCCTAGGCGTGCGGGCTCGGCATCGGCTTCCCTGAGCGTGCCGCTGTCGCGCATGCACTGTTTTCAGGCGCGCCATGTGTGAGCTGACGCCAGGGGCTGTGCTCCGCGCAGGGGCGCGTCTGGCGCGGCGGGCGCAGGCGCAGCGGCGGCCGCTGGGCGGGCCGCATGGGGCGGGCCCTGATGGGGTGCTGCGTTGCCAAGCCAGCCACGCTGGCGGAGGTGGAGGAGGTCAGCGCGGCGCCGCCGGCACCGCCCGCAGCGCCCGGCGTGGTGGGGCAGGCCGGCGGGGGCCGCCCGGCGGGCGCCGTGCGCGCCGCCCTGGCTGCCTGCGGGGCCAGGCTCGCGCGGCGCGCCAAGGCGCTGCTCTGGCAGCAGCGCCTGCTGCAGCTGCGCGCGGTCGCGCCCGCGGCTGTGCCCGCCGCCGCCGACCTGTCAAGCATGGCGGAGGCGGGCAAGGAGGAGGCGGGCGAGGCCGAGGAGGCCAAGGCGGAGGAGGTGGGCAAGGCGGAGGTCAAGACGGAGGCGGACCAGAAGGACGCCGGCGAGGCGTCGCCGCCTCCGCGCTCGCCCAGCGCCGACTCGCTGGGCGACGCAAGCGCCGACAACGAGGCCAGAAGCAAGGAGGTGCGCAATGCGGCCTTTACGATGTCCGTGCTGCTGTTGCCGACCGCGGAGACCACGACCCTGGTGAGCGTGCAGTGGACGGTCACTTGAGTGTCAAGCTGGCAATCAACTGCCGCACAGCAACCCATGCACGCAAGCAGCAACCTGGGCACAGCAAAACCCCGCCGCCGCTGCCGGCCGTGGAGGCTGCCGTGGCTGGTCGCTCAGAAGCCGTCCGCACCTGCGAGCCGCGTCCGAGGCAACCGCCTGTGCAGCGGCTTCAGGCTGAGCGCACCCCGTCTGCGCGCGCGTGCAGGAGGCCGATCTCGCCGCGCTGCACGCGCAGCACGAGGTCTACACGGCCGGCTGGCGCGATGGCTGCGCGGCGCTGCTCGAGCAGCAGGTCGCGGAGGAGGCCAAGCAGGCACTGGTGCGTAGTTGGTGCAGGCGCCGCGCATGTTTTGCTTCCCCGTGGGGCGCACGCCTGCACTGCGCGCACATTGGTGTGGATGCGCGCGCTGGCTGAGCGCGTTGCGCTGGAGCGCGCGCGGTGGTGCGCGCCTGTGTGCGCGCTTGCCGGTCAGGAGGCGCACGCCTCTGTCAGTGTTGGGGGTAGGGTGGAGAGGCGGGGCTGCGCGAGGAGCTCGATGATGCGCAGGCTGTCGCGCGCTCGCGGCGCGCGCGCGAGGCGCGCGCGGCGCGCTTCCACCGCACGGCCGTGCTGGCGGCGCGCGGCGAGCGGCCGCTGCCGGAGCTCCGCCAGGTGCGCCCCGCGCTGCAGTGCGCCCGAACCTGGAAGCCACGGCGGACAGGCCGCATGCCTCTGTCGCGCCAGCGAACTCGCCCTCGCGGCCCGGGCGCGCCTGGTCCGGCTCTGTGTGGCGAGCGCGGCGCTGCGGCGCTGCCGGACCTCAGCCTTGCCCATGCTTTCCCGCATTGTCTAGGCGCAGCTTGCTTTTCCAAAAACCAAGAAGCATGACGCACATGCGGTGCAGCGGTACCGCCGTGTTTCCGCAGGGCTGCATTGTACCCCGACCTGTTCTGGCGTGTTGTCTACGTACCTCCAGAGACCGGCCTGTTGTCCAGCGCGACATGGTGTGCCGGGATGCGCGCGCAGGAGCACATCCCGCGCGACAAGCTGCTGGGCGGGGGCAGCTTCGGCTGCGTTTACAAGGCACCATTGACAGAGGCGGGCCAGCACATTGCCGTCAAGCTGGTCACGGCGGAGGAGGGCGACGACGAGGCGGACCGCCTGTCGAACCTCGGCGACATGGACGCGGAGGCCACGGTGCAGTGCGTGCTGGGCGACCACCCCGGCATCGTGAAGGCGCGCCGGCCCGCGCCTCTGCGGCTTGCATGCGAGGGCGACGCGCTTCACATATACTTGTGGGACTTTTCTGCCTTCGCGCCGGCTGTGGGGCCGGCCTGGCCGGGCAGCACAGGTCTTGTGCGGGTGCTTGGTGTGCCTCACCTTCTGTCCGCACTGCACTCTGGGCGCTGCCCTGCTGTGCTTGTGCATGCCTGCCAGGCTGGTACGCGCTGGACAGGCCGGCGCGTACATGGGGAGACGGCCAGCGCCTGGTGCCAGCACGCACCCTAGACCTGGCACCCAAGCCCGCACGCCCCCAAAAATCCTGGCGCGCCGCGGCAGGTGCTGGCCACGGTGCACGCGGAGGGCGGCGGCTTCGTCGGCTTCGGCATGGAGCTGGCGGAGCGCACGCTGCTGGACGCGTTCCGCGACGACGCGGCGCCGGCCGGCTTCCTGCACAGCGCGGCGCTGCAGATCGTCGACGCGCTGGAGCACGCGCACGCCCAGGGCGTGCTCCACCTGGACATCAAGCCGCAGAACATCCTCGTGCGCGCCCCCCGCCTGCCCGCGGCCCCATTGTAGGGCGGCAGGGCTCGGCGTGCGCCCCTGCCCTGCGGCGGCCCGCGGACGACTCAAAGACAGGGGCAGGCCGCCGGCCGCGCACTGTGGCCACCGTGCTGGAGTGCATGCAGGGCCGGGGTGCTGCGCCCGGGCGCGCGCGCGCGCTGACAGCGCCCCTGCCGGGCGCAGGTCTTTGACAACGGCGTGGTCAAGATCGCCGACTTTGGCCTGCACGAGTTCATTGGCCCGGAGGAGTACCTGGAGGTGCACACCGACACGTGCGCGCCCATGCCGCGCGCTCGCCCCGGCCGGCCCGCCCCCGTCCCTACCTGCCCGCCCACCAGGCACAGCCGGGGCGTCTCCGCCAGCGCACTTTTCACCCCGCCTGCTCCGGCTGGCGCCCGCGGGTCGCCCGCCTGCTGCCCGGTTAGCCTGCCGAGCTCAGCTTGCCTGCAGAGCGCCCGCTTGCGCGTGGCCTGTGATGCGCCAGTGCCGTGGCACCAGCGGGCGCGGGTGCAGCAGGGCGCGAGGGCGCAGTGACTCTGCACAGCGCAAGTCCTCCTGCAGCACAGTGACCTGGGACGATGGGTCGGGCTGCTGCCGCGGCTGCTGCAGGAGCTCACAGGCATGCTGAATGCCGGGTGTTGCCTGGGCTGTCAGACAGGCGGTCCCTGCTCCCCTGCCATGTACGATGCGATGCACTGCATGCCCCCCCGGAATAGCTCATGTCTGCTGACGCGGCGGCGCGGCGGCGGCAGCACCGGGGCGCGTTAGGGCTCGGCCGCCGCACGCAGAGCAGGCGGCATCCCGCTGTGCAGCGGCAGGGGGTGCCACGCCCACATGCGGCGGGCGCGCGCGCAGGGGCACAGACGGGTTCGCGGCGCCCGAGGCGGGCTCCGCCCCGGCGCGCGGCGCCGCGTCGCCCGCGCCGTCAGCCGGCGGCAGCGCCTCGACGGCCGGCAGCGCCTCGACGGCCGGCAGCGCCTCGACGGCCGGCAGCGCCTCGACAGCCGGCGGCGCCTCCACGGCCGGCAGCGCCTCGACAGCCGGCAGCGCCTCGTTGACCGGCAGCGACAAGCGGCGCGTGCTCAGCCGCGCGACGGACGTCTACTCCGTCGGCGCGACGCTGGCGACGATCCTGACGGGCCGCTTCGAGCCGCCCGCAGGCCTTTTGGTGCGGGCCCGGCGGCCCGGCCCGCTGCGGGCGCTGCGGCGCCGTGCCAGAGGCGCCAGCCCTCGCTCGGCATGCGCGTCAGGCCGCGTGCAGTAGGCAGCGCGGTCGTGGGCCGCTGTGCTGGGCCCGCCGATGCAGTGAGCGCCGGGCCGCGCGCGCTGGCGCGCCACAGGGCCGCCTGCGCGGCGCTGTATCCCGTGGCCTGCGGGCGTTGCCCTGCTGAGTGTCACATATAGCACGTGCTGGCGGCACCAGACCCATGCCAGCTCCAGGGCTGCCAGGTGTGCCCTTTCTGCAATCGACAAGGTGAGAAGGTGGGCCCCAGCGCTGCTCTGCGCTCTCTGGATGAGATGCGGTCATGCAGCACACTGCTGACACCCGCACGTGAACCGCACGTGAACAGAGCCTTTGCCTGATCGCCGCCGCGCGGCGCAGCTGGGCGACGAGTACGGCGCCTGGGCACTGCTGGTCGCCAGCTGCATGGCGGCCGACCCGGCGCAGCGCTGCACGCTGGCCGAGGTGGCCGCCTACCTGGCGGACTTCGCGGCGGGACTGCGCGCGCCGCTGCCGCCGCTGCCGGTCGGGGCCTTTAAGACCGAGCTGTCGGCGCCGGCCAGTGCCGAGCCCGTCGCGGCGGCAGCTGCCGAGCCGGCCGCGGCGGCAGCTGCCGAGCCGGCCGAGGCCAAGGCGCCCGCGCGCGCGGCGGTGGATGTGGCCGTTCGCGCTGGCGGCGCGATCGCGCTCGCGCCGCCCGCGCCCCTGTAGATATGGGACACCATACCACATGTTGGGGAAGAGCGGAGACTCCCCACAGTGCCGCGTCGTGCAGCGTGCTTGTGCGTGACTTGCAGTTGGCGCTACACGGTGGCTTGAGAGCGTGCGTACACCTATTTGGCACTGCTTTTGCAGTGCACAGGCAGGCGGTGCACCACTTCGGTCACATGCTGCCTTACAGCGCCCTGGGTTGACAGAGGTAGCCTTCTACTTGCTGTGCGAAAGGCGCATGTCAACATCATAGACGTGACAGCAGTCCGTTATGCGTCCACCCCTCTTCCAGTTCCACGCAAACCATACCATACCTCCCATCTTCGTCTATACATTGCAGCCGCCTGGTCACAACCGTGTGCCCCTCACGGGCATTATAATTGTTGCACCCTCCTGGCCTTGGCATGCCAACTGACATGGCGGAGGCCATGTCCATAACACCATGGAATGCAGTATGCAGAGGCGGCAAGGCAGCTCACTGACAGGTTACAGCAACACTGGTGTGCAGCAACTCTCCCAAGCAGGCTGTATGCATTCAGCAGAGGCATAATCACAGCTGGCATAACATGAGCAGGCGGCTCGACTGATGCAAGTCTCCACGAAACCAGCAAGACATGGGATATGTCTCAAGGCAACCCCACCTCATGCGCCTCAGCATAATAACATATGACTTTACCAGGACTCCATGTTGCCAGTCCTTGCAATATTGGTCCTGAGACCAAGGTGGTGCCGTGTAGCACAGCCTGGAGCATGGAAGTGCTAATTTGCGTGCGCCCTGGACCGAGCGCATCAAGCTGCTGTGTGACCTGTTCACGTGCTGACGCAGACTCATGAGACTTGTCTGCATGCACATGCTCTAGAGGCAGCGCCGCAGCAGTGCAGGCCGCACTATGCAGCCTGTCTATGCATGCGCTCTCAGTGCGTACCTACCATGCGACTTGACAGAAGGCAGCTAGAGCGCATGAAAGGATGGCTTGAGCAGTCAGTGGGTCGAAGATGCAATTTTGCAGTATGACACCGTGGCAGCTGCGAGCCATAGCATCCTCTGCATCACTGCAGCATGCCATTATTATGGTGGACAGGCCGCGCTGGGACATGAGCGCAAAGTCTCTGGCAAACAAGTGCCTGCTCCTTTTTCTAATTACACGCATGCCGCACGCAGTGGATGCCAGGCTCTGCAGGGCAGAATGTGCAGCCTCATACCAAAAGTTGTTTACAGCAGATGGCCAGGTGATGGCATTAACACAAACACACAGGCACAAAAGAGAGATGGAGCGGCAAGCTGCAAGTGTGTGCTTGCTACCAAGCACAACAAACGCATTTCACACAGGCATGCAGCGTGCTCATGCATGCAACAGCATACACTCATGAAGGATGCTTCACAGCATGACAGCTGCGCTGCATACATGAAGTGCCCCTGTCTGCCTTGCTCTCACGAGCAGCTCAGCGCTGCTGCTGACATGCAAAGATGGTCGTACTCGTCAGCCAACCTGACCCACTCCGCCGCGAGGCCCGCCCTGGCCTCCACACCCCTGCGCCCTGACCCTACCAGCTGCCGGTGCAACGCCAAGAGAGCCGCAGCACTCGAACCCCGACACGGCTTTGCGTAAATCTCTAATGACACATTGTCCAGGCGCGCATGGTGCCGCAGGCCAAAGTCGTCTGAGAATGCGACTTGGCAATGAGAGAATGTGAGGCTCGTCATGCAGGGAAAGGCTGACAGGTCACCCAGGGCGGCAGCATCCAGAATGCGCAGAGTGCCCGGCTGCACGATAGCGAAAAACGATGAGAAGCCTAGCGCCAGATGCTGTAAGTTTGACAGCACAGTCATTCCCGCAGGCAGCGCACAGAAGCAATTCTGTGAGAGGTCCAGGTGTGCCAACTGCTGGAGCGCCAGGGCTTGCTCTGGGGATGCCTGCAGCGCCGCGGCCGCCTGCAGATGAATTACTGACTCGGGCAGCACAGGCGTCCATGGCAGAGTCTGTTCGCCCTGCCACGGCAATGCTTGTTGGCCCCGAGCAAGCTGACAGAACTGGCGCAGGAGGCGCAAAGGTGTCAAGTCCCTGGGCACCAGCACGAATTGGTTCACGCAAAGCGCAGTGAGGCCCGGGAGCCCCTGCAGAGCGGGAAGCCGCACATTGGGCCGAATGCTGTGCGGCACCAGCACCAGCCTCTGCAGCCCCGGCATCTCCAGCCCCTTAACAAACACCACGCGACTCCAGGTATCGAATTCCAGCTCGGTCAAGCACGACAGGCCCGCCGGCACGGAGCATGTGAGCGGGAAGTGCGGCCCCAGCACCACGCTCGTGAGATGCGGCAGGCCGCGCAGCACCGCTAAGTCCAGGACTCTGCGCTCAATGGGGACACGGGGGGGCCTAGTAATTGTGCGGCTGCCAGGCACGTGTCCTGGTGAACATGAGAGCTGCAGCCGTTGCAGTGACTGCGGCAGGGCCGCCAGGCCCAGTGCGCACAGGCTGTGCATTTCCAAGACGCGTATCTTCAGGTGCGTCAGTGCCTGGCACTGGTGGATGGCGAGTGAGAATGCCAGCACGCTGCCCTTCTGCTTGGCCACATCGGTATCTGGGCCCTGCTGTCCTACGCATACGTCAATGGTGCGCAGGGAGAGGCGCGCGGCCTCAACCACAAGCGCAGTCATACGGGTCTGTGAGCTATACACGTTCCGCGTCGACGTAAACTGCAGCGCTCTTACTGCGCGGCAGCGTGGGGCCAGCCATCTCTCCAGCTTTGCCAGGCGCGCCTTGAAGGTCTTGCCTGTGGCCGTGCCTCTGCCTGTGCAGCGCGCACATCCGTGACTGGTTGAACGCATAACACACGGACATAGACGCGGATCCATAACAGACCTGCATGGCGCCAGAAGGCGGCTGCAAAATCGATGTCCAAGCGCTCCCAGACCTTGGTCGGCCCTGACAAGATGTCGCGGAACCGCCTGCGCCTTCGGAGTTGATCAACTGCTGGTCTGAGCTGAGTTTGAGTACAGGCTTGCACAAGCCAGTACAACCTGCAGCACTGACCCACCTGCATACGCGCGGCAGGCTGGTCAGCGTCTGCTTTTGTGGCACGCGGCTCAGGATGTCTACGAGCAGCTCGTCTATCAAGCTGTCCAGGCTCGCCATGCAACTGAAGTACCGTTCGACAGGCTGAGCTGGTGCAGTGCGACTTCTGCGCGGTGCACTTCAGGCACTCTGTGCACCAATTCCACAGTGCGCGAAACTCGAGGACCTCAGTGCGCTGGCTGGGACTTGATGATACCTGTACCAGCGCAGCCAGACTGGAGCCAGGACGCAGCTTTGCTTTTGAATGTACAGGGCTAATTTACCCTGCGATCTGGCCTGTCCCAGCGGTTGCCTGGTGCACACCAGTGTGGTCAATTGGGCGCTTTTGTAACTACAGTGCATGTCACAGATCTGCCTTGCTGGCTCACGGCAGCCCGAAGCTGCGCACAAGGCTCTTGAGCCACCGCGCTGACCTGTCGACTGTCTTATGTCTTGTGCAGCATTCGATCCTCTACTCTCAAGCCACTGTGCTCACTCTCAAAAGCGTGCTGTTTACTGCCACACATGCAGATAAGCAGCCACATGCTGGTGGTGCCACAGCCTGGTTCTGCAGCTCACCGCCGAGCGTGCGCAGGGTGCGCGGGAGTCTTATGGCCGTCAGGTGGCAGACTACAGCCGCGCCAGGCCTGCCAGACTGCGCCCAAAGAGGAGCGAGCGCCCCGCTGAGAGGTCCAGCGCGCATGCTGCCGAGCTGGGCATGCCTTTCATGCGCTTTGCATAATGCATAATGCAAATGCATATGCAAATTCAAGTCACAGTGATATCAAGCAGCGGGGTCTCCCCACTGCTGAATGTGCACCCTTGCGCCAAGATGCAGGTGACTGCATGTTGAGCAGCCACCTCTACAGGCGCTGTTACAGCGCTGCACATGGCCATTCGCGCCGGCGGCCTGCTCGCGCCGCAGGCGGCCTGCAGAGGCGGTTGCCGTTTGATTCCTTCCCTTTAAACGGAAAAGTGCATGTTTTGGGGGAGAGGCTGCATGTGCATTAATGGAAGACTCTGCTGCTTAACATGGCAAGGCGAGGGTGCAGGAACTCTTTCAGCCTTCAAGGTGCGGAGCTGGGCTCCTGCTTTCATGCTTGCCTCATCGATGTTGTGCATGGAGCACTTTTCTACTCCAAAACACAAATATGCGCTTGATGTTCAACCTGTCTGCCTGAATGTCGCTGCACGGCTCAGCCCTGGGCCCTGAGTACAGCACCGGGGCGCAGCTCGTCAGCGGCGGCATGGCCGCTGACCCCGCTCAGCGCTGGCCGCTGGCACGGTCGCGTGGTACCTGGTGACGTACGCGGCAGAGCCATATGCGCCGCTGCCGGCGCTGCCGGTCGCGGACTGGCCGCTCGTCGACCATGTAGCGGCTAGTCCGCGGCCGGCAGCGGCGCGCACAGCGCTGCCGCGCACGTGGCAAGATACCATGCGACCGCGTCCAGCGGCCAAGCGCTGGGCGGGGCCAGCGGCCATGCAGCCGTTCACGAGCGGCGCCCAGGCGTCTTTACTCGCCGCCCAGCTGAGCTGCGCAGCGACAGTTATCCAAAGGACATCACAAGCATATTTGATTTAAGGAGTGCGCTCTATGCATGACACTTCATCAACAAGCATGTATGCCAGCGCAGGAGCGCAGTTTCTCACCTTGAATCTTGTAGAAGGCTGCACCTGGCTGTCCTAGACCTGGCACCTGGGTGCTCCTGGCAAATCCATATCCTGTCACGCCGAGGCACGTGGGGTGGGGTTGCCCTGGGACGTATCACATGTCTTGCTGTTGTTGTAGGCATGTGCGCCTTGCCTGCGGGGAATTTGGCCACCTGCTGATGTTCTGCATGCCAGATGCATTGGTATCAGGCAGCAGGGTCTTCTTACATTTGCATCAGGTATCAGGGTCTTCTTACATTTGCACATGGCACCCTTGCTCCCTTTACCCCACATAGGAACCAACGCAAAGAGCATTCCGTGAAAAGTCTGCGCGCGCGCGCGGCGCGAGCGGGCCGCCGGCGCCGTGCGAGCTCACCCACGCGTCAGACGTCTACTCCGTGGGCGCCATGCTGGTCACGCTTCTCACTGGCGAGTACGAGCTGGCAGGCGGCCCTGTGGCGTGCCAGCGCGCCCGCGCGGCCCGGCGCTCACCGCGTCGGCGGGCCCAGCACAGCGGCGCACGACCGCGCTGCCTACTGCACGCGGCCTGACGCGCATGCCGGGCGGGGGCTGGCGCCTCTGGCACGGCGCCGCAGCGCCCGCAGCGGGCCGGGCCGCCGGGCCCGCACGTGGGTGCCGGCGGGCAGCTCGTCGTCGCCGGTTAGCAGCGTGCCCAGCGTCGCGCCGACGGAGTATACGACGGTCGCGCGGCTGAGCACGCGCGGCGCGTCGCTCACCTCCGAGGCAGCGCGCGCAACTGTAGAGTTACATGGATTGCTCTTGTATTGTTTCCTTTCTGGAGGGGAGAGGTGCATGTGAAAAACTGAGCAGACCTTGCTTGGGGAGAGGTGCATGTGCAAAATGTGATAAGACGCTGTTACCTGAATCCATCACAGCGACCTGGTCGCAGCCGTGCGCCCATGAGGGGCCTTCTAGTTATTGATGGGTGAGCATGTAACAGATGCTAGCGGTCTATGATGTTGACATCTCGCCCACGCGGCGCAAGGAAAAGGCAATCTCTATTAAAACAGGGCGCTGCAAGGCATAATGTGACCCACAAGGTGCGCCGCCTGCCTGAAACTGGAAACAGCATCAGTGCCAAATATTTGCACGCACGCTCTGAACAGGCAGATGCACACGTGCATCTGCAAAAGAGTACCCTGGAGGTGCAGGCGGATGTCTCCTAAATGGCCGTGAGCTCTACATGCTAACGGACTCGCACGAAACGCAGACTATCTAGGCATGGTGCTGATGCGCTGGGACGGCGTGTGCGGGGCATGCTTCTCATGTGTCAGGGGACAGCTGAAGCAGGAAAAGGTAAAGGATGGTTGCAAAGATGGGAATGGGAGTGATGGCCCCGGTGGCTAGCAGGTGCACTTTTCTGAGAAATTCATGCACTAGAGCATTGCCTTCTGCACACCAGCGCATTCCTAGTGGCGCATGACACCCGCCACAGCGCAGCAGGCTGCTGCCAGCAATGAACCAATGGCCCTCAACACACCTCAACTCAGACGCTGAGCGACGCCAATGAAAGGTACCTTGGTCGGGCTCGCGCACAACCTTGACAGTGGCGCCTCAACAGTGAGCGCCTCGATCAGCTCTCAGCTGGGACACCATTCCACACTCTGGGGCAGAGCGGACACTCCCCACGGTGGCGCACTGTGCAGCGTGCTGGTGCGAAAGTATCACTTGGCGCTACACGGTTGCTCACACGTCCACCAGATGTGGCAAAGGCAGGTCGCTGGCAGGTCACGGCAACACCAACATGGACCAACCACCCCAAGCAAGAGGCCGCCGCAAGCACAGGCAAACGCGAAGCCTGGCACACTACCCTACCTACCAACCTGACCCCATGCTCCCCATACTCTAAAGGGGCGCGCGCGGCGCGAGCGCGCCGCCGGCGCGAACGGCCACGCTCACCGCCGCGCGCGCCGCCGCCTTGCCGCCGCTGCCGCCCTCCGCCTTGCCGCCGCTGCCGCCCTCGGCGTGCGCGTGGCCGCCGGCGCCCGGCCAGGGGCCGCCCCACAGGCGCTGCGCGGCGTGCGCCGCCGCAGCCGCGGCCGCGCCGGTGGCAGCCGGCGCCGGAGGAGCGCCGCCGCGGCACGCCTCCCACGGCCCGCCCGCAGGCGCCACCGTGGCGAGCGCGGCCGCGCGCGCGCTCAGCGCGCGCGGCGGCGCGGGGACCTCGGGGTCCCACGGGCTGAGCCCGGCCGCCGCGGCCGGCTCGGCAGCTGCCGCCGCGGCCGGCTCGGAGCCGGCCGGCGCCGACAGGTCGTGCGAGGAGGCCGCAACCGGCAGCGGCGGCAGCGGCGCGCACAGCTCCGCCGCAAAGTACGCCAGGTAGGCGGCCACCGTGGCCAGCGTCAAGCGCTGCGCCGGCTCGGCCGCCATGCAGCCGGCAACAAGCGGGCCCCAGGCGCCGTACTCGCCGCCCAGCTGCGCCGCGCGGCGGCGATCAGGCAAAGGCTCTGTTAACGTGCGGGTTTGGGTGTCAGCAATGTGCTGCATGATCACATCTAATCAAGAGAGCGCAGAGCAGCGCTGGGGCCCACTCCCTTACCCTTACCTTGTTGATTGCAGAAGGGCACACCTGGCTGCCCTGGAGCTGGCACCATGGGTCTGGTGTCGCCACACGTGCTATATGTGACATCAGCAGGGCAACCCTGTACGTCACAGGGTGCGGCGCCGCGCAGGCGGCCCTGTGGCGCGCCAGCGCACCCACGCAGCCCGGCGCTCACCGCGTCGGCGTGCCCGGCACCGCGGCGCACGACCGCGCTGCCTACTGCACGCGGCCTGACGCGTATGCCGGGCGGGGGATGGCGCCTCTAGCACGGCGCCGCAGCGCCCGCAGCGGGCCGGGCCGCCGGGCCCGCACCTGGGTGCCGGCGGGCAGCTCGTCATCGCCGGTCAGCAGCGTGCCCAGCGTCGCGCCGACGGAGTACACATCGGTGGCGCGGCTGAGCGCGCACGGCTTGCCGTCGCGCATCCTGGCCTCCGGCGCCGCGAAGCCGTCGGTGCCCCTGCGCGCGCGGCCGCCGCACATGGGCGAGGCACCCCCTGCCGCTGCACAGCGCGAAGCTCCCCGCGCTGCGAGCGGCAGCCGAGCCCCGACGCGCCGCGGTGCTGCCGCCGCCGCGCCGCTGCGTCAGCAGGTGCGACCCACGGCGCTGGGGCATGCAGTGCATCGCACCGCATGTGGCAGGGGGAGCACGGACCGCCCGTTCGAGCGGACCGCCCAGGCAATACCCCGCACTCGGCATGCCTGTGAGCTCCCGCGACGGCCGCGGCAGCAGCCCGACCCATCGTCCCAGCTCGCTGTGCTGCAGGAGAGCAGACGCTGTGCAGAGTCACTGCGCCTCGCGCCCTGCTGCACCCGCGCCCGCTGGTGCCAGGGCACTGGCGCGTCACAGGCCACGCGCAGGCGGGCCCTCCGCAAGCCCTGCAAGCCGAGCTCGGCAGGCTCACCGGGCGGCAGGCGGGCGACCCGCAGGCGCCAGCCGGAGCAGGCAGGGTGAGAGAAGTGCGCTGGCAGAGGCGCCCCGGCTGTGCCTGGTGGGCGGGCAGCAGGGGCAGCACGGAGGAGGCCGCGCGCATCGCGCGGCTGTTTAAGCGCACGCGCCCAGACCTGCTGCGCCCGGAGGGGCCTGCCGCAAAGCTGCCAGTCTTGGCGGCAGCGTTGCACGCCAAACCATCCACACATAGCGCCCGGCCTGTCTCTTGGTTCAACACCTAGAATGCCTCCAGGACAGATGGCCAGTGGAGCGCAGCTAGTGTTTCTTAAGTGATGCGTACTTGTATATTAGAAAGGCATGCACGGCCGACGTCGAGCACTGTTGCCTTCGCACATCCATGCTGTAAATAACATGCAGCCTGCTTGGAGGAGGCTTCCCTAAGCTTGACAAGTGCAAAATGATGTCCATTACAATTGCCAGCAAATGGTGGCAGCAATGTGCAGTTGCCGCAAATGCCGGCCCGCGCCGCGGTGCTGCTGGCCACTGTGACCGCCGCGCTGGTGGAGGCCGCTAGAGGCGGCGATGCACAATGTCATCTGGGGCCGCGGCGCGGACGGCAGCGGCGCCAACCACCTGGGCCTGCTGCTCATGCGGCTGCGCGAGGAGCTGGCGGCGGCGGGCCCTGGCGGCAGTCCCAGCCCTGCAGAGAGCCTTGAGCCTGGGGCGCCTGGCGGCCTGAACAGCTCCGCATGGCCGGGACTGGCCTCGCGCCATGCGCTGTGCGGGATAAGGTCTGACAGGGGTCACATTGGGGGCAGTGCTGAAGCGCAAGGACCTGGACAGCTGCAGCATCGCAACAGGTTGAAAAAACAGTTGTTCACTCTCTTTCTCTAGTGACGTTGAACGCTACATGCAAAAGTCTGCGAGCATGCAGCTTCTGTCTCGCACGGCAGGCGTGCCTGCATGCATTGGTGCATGCTATGCCCATGAACATTGCAGCCATAGCTCCTTTACACAACCGGCGGTGCGGTCCGAGGGGAAGGCATCACCTAGCACAGGCTGGGGCAACCTCCCCTCGCTCTCCAGCGCTCCGCTGCAACGCTCTAGCATACCGCCTGGTGTCCTGTCCTCAGGCACTCACATGGTGACATGCATAGAATCGAGAACATACACGGCCTGGCTGTGAGGCCAGACCGTCTGCCGCCCAGCAGACACAGCGTGCGCCGGCCTTCGCCACCCCTCGCCCACGCGCCTGCTGGCGCAGGCGCACCTCCCGCGCACGGCCCATGCTCCCGCCCGCCATACGGCAGTGCTGCCGCACTCCGCGACTTATGGGCACGTCCCAAGCACCCGCAGGCACCCTGCACCGCATCCGCCCGCTCACCCTGGCACCTCGGGGGTGCCAGCGGCGGCCGGCTGGGCCGGGCTCGTCCAGGGCAGCCTGCGCGGCGGGATCTTGCAGCCATCCAAGCCCCACTTGGCCTCGTAGTACTCAAACGCGTTGGCCTCTGCCGCGCGGCGCCCCAGCAGCTCCGACAGGGGCAGCGCCTGCGCAGCGCGGTACGCAATCGGCGGCGCAGCGCCCACGCGCCCCGCCGCTTTGCAGACGGGGCGCCCTGGGGGCAGCAGAGAGGCAGGCGGCGTGGCCCAGAGTGCCTCTGGTTGCATGGCTTGCGGTCATGCATTTGGCAGCGCAGGTGTACCTGAGACAGGGTGGCGCACGCCCTCCAAGCGCATGAGGCTCGCGCCTCTGCCTACGGAAGAGCCTGCAACCCTCGTTGGATCGCAGGGTTCCCCGGCGCTGCACCCGCGGTGCCGCCCCCAACATGCCGCCAGCCCGGTCACCGACGCCGTCGACAGGGCCGGCCAGCGCGCAATGAGGCAGAGGCGAGCGCGCCTCGTTGCGCCAGCGGTTGCGCACGGCCTCGGTCGCGGCGGTCGTCTCCTGGCTGCGCGAGGTCAGGAACACGCGGTAGTCCTCCAGGATGCGCCAGCCGTCCGCAGACGCATCCTGCGCGCGCGCCCGCCCTCGCGCCCGCACTCGGCCCAGGCGCAGAGCAGGCTCGCGGGCGTGTGCAGCAAGGGGCAGCTGCTCCTTCATGCGCCCGGCCCCCGGCAATGCATCCGATGCGTTACGCGCGCTCGAACTCTCTCGAAACATTGGCATGCTCACTGTGTCTGACCCGTTGCGCAGTCCATGGGCAGTGCAGGTGCCACCGTGGCACATCAATGTAAAACGGCGTATTCACCCGGAAGACCAGCGCCGTTTGCATGCCAAGCAAGTGCGGTGCAGGCTGCTGCAGACTGGCCCATGCATGCGGCGGCCGTGAGGCGCCCGGGCGCGCCAGCGCGGCGAGCGCGGCGTCGCGGTCGTAGCCGCGCCCCTCCGGCAGCCCGGGCGCCACCACGGCCATGTCGTACACGCGCCCCGCGTAGCAGCCGTGCACGGACAGGCCCGCCGCCCGCACGCGGTGGTAGTAGTCGCAGTCGGCCTGCCGGCGGGCGGGCGCAGCCTCAAGAGCTGGCCAGGTTGTATAATTATATCGCCACGAGCGGAGGCTGTGGTCCACGCCGCATGAGAACGGCTATTGCAAGAGCACCTTGCGGCAGACGCGCTCTGGAACATGCGCCTGCGCGGCCTCGATCCTGACAGGACCCGGCCCATGCCCATGCTCATGCGGCCAGGCTATTGCATGGCTGGACACACACTGCTGAGCTGAGGTTGCCAGATGCTCCCAATGCACCCTTGCAGGCCCTGGGCAGCTGAGCGCATCTGCTCGACGCCCCAGACGCGCACATATGCGCCCAGGCCAGCAGAGCCAATATGCTTGCGGCTTCCAGAGCACCCCGCACATGGTCGGGCCGAGCTATGTGCTGCCGGGCGCCAAGGGCCTGGGCGGGTAGGGTTATGCTCTAAACCTAACCAAGCGCCTGCTCTCCAGCCGGACCTTGTAGTGCGGGATCAGCACGTCCCAGGCGACCGTCGCGGCCGCCGCGGCTGAGTAGGCCGCGAACCAGTCGTACCCGAAGAAGATGACGCCCCAGTCGGGCGCGGCCGCCGCAATGCGCGCCACGCAGCGCAGCGCCGCCGCGCCGAAGCGCCGCCCCTGGCGCCGCGGCACCCGCGCGTGGAGGCCGGGGCCGGGGCTGTGGAGGGGGATGCCGAGCCCGACCAGCGGCCGGCCGGCCCTGCTATTGTTGAGGTGCATGAAGGGCAAGCATGTGTTGTGTCGTGCAGCGGGGCCATGCTCAGTGCAACCCTGTTGCAGGGTTGAACCCATGGCCACATATCACAAGCGCAGTCATCTAGCACAATGAGGACATCACGATAGATCAATGGACAGGGGAGCGCGCCCGCGCCGGGCCGACCAGGACAATGTCAGCGTGGCCCCAAAAGTAAAAGTCGAGGGCGCGGTCGGCCGCGAGCGCGCGCAGCGCGTTCTGCAGCTGCGCGAACGCCAGCGGCGTGCGCGTGGCGACCACCTCCACGCCGGACGCCGCCGGGAAGGCATCGCGCGCCGCGTCACGCCCTGGGCTGTTGTCCAGCACGACCAGGCTGCCAAAGCCCTCGTCCAGCAGGTTGCGCAGCGTCTGGTTGAACATGGCATAGTTCCAGCTGTAGATGAGGAAGGTCGCGTGGCGCGCGCCGCGCCGCCGCGCGGCCCCGGCTCCCGCCGCCGGCCGCACGAGCTGCACGAGGTCTGCGCGGGCTGGCGCGGGTGGGGGCTCTGCATTCCGCCACTGAGAGGCTGCCCAGAGACAGGTGGCCAGCAGGCACAGCGCGGACGCAGCAAGCAGAGATTTCGCGGCCGGCGCATGCAGCCGTCTCATTTTGGCGCCGCCAGCATATGGCGCTGCCTCATGCTGGACATCAGCGCTCCGTGCGTACAGCACGTGCGTGATGCAGCAAACACTGGTCTCTGGGAACGCAGATCAGCCTGATTGTATATTGCAAAGATGAGCACAATTAGCGAGCGCAGTCCAACACTGCGGCCTAGATCTGCTCCTGGCCTGCAAGGCGACACAAGATGATCAGCACCAAGCACTGGCCGTGCCGCGCTTTCTGCAGCAAAACGAGGTTTGAAGCAGTAGCAGGTTTTGCTGGCGCTCGCTGACTCACACAAAACGCCAGAGGCTGGCGGGTCGCGTAGCTAACCTTTTACTGACCACCTTGTGCTGATAGGCTGAGCATGCGTAACCTGAGCAGCGCCGCGCAGCGCTACGAGCCGCTGCGCTCATCGGAGTCTGAAGACCCGGTGCGTGCCTCGAGCAGCACGCTACCTTTGCAGTATTGTTAGGTTGGTGAGCTTTCAACAAGAGCTACATCCGTAGCATTCCTGGGACTTCTGCAGTGCTGTTGCACAGCTGCCAAAGTGATATTGAACATTACACAGGGCCCGGCAACTCTGTGATGCCGATGCTGGTCCCGATCCCTGCGTGGCACACTGGCAGGCAGGCCAGATGCGGCAGGCTTTTAGTGTAGGCGCCAATCCGCTCGCGGCGCCGCGGCAGGCAGACCAGCAGTGGCAGGAGTACAGGCGGCAGCAGGAGACGCCGACGCGCGGCGCCAAAGTGCTGTCCGTGTTCCTGCTCCTGTTCGGCATCTGCTTCCTGTGCGCGTCCTACCTGCATTTTGCGGGGCGGATCGATACCAAGCCCGGCGCGGTGCGTGCCAACACCAGCACACGTACCTTGCCTGGAAACTGTGCGCAAACACGCTGTGTGCCTGTTGAGAGGGTGTGCCTCGTTGAAGGTCACACTCTTGCTGAGCTTGCTCGCTGTGCGCAGGGGTGGGGCTTCCTGACGCTGGGCACCCTTACCTTCCTGCCAGGTGACCTGCCCCGTCCGTGTGTGCAGCACTGCTCCAAGCCGCACTGCGACCAGCCGTGACACCTCCCTGTCTGGGCACAGGCTTCTATGCTGTCGTGTGGGGCCCGCCGCCGACGCACTAGCCGAGGCGCGGTCCCGGCGCCCAGCCGCCTGGCGACGCTGCGCCTCGTGGCTGCGCTTGCCTGCGCCGCATATGCGCTGGCAGCCCCCGGCGTGCGTCAGTCCAGCTGCGAGTCTGCCGCCGACGCGGCCCTTGGCGAGGCGCTCGCCTGGTTCGGCGGCGGGCGCGAACCGGCGCGGGCGCCCGCTTGGCGCCTGGACTCGCTGCAGGCGACCCTGGCCGGCGCCGGCTTTCACCGCCGCCGGCGTTTCGAGGTGTCCCTGCGGCGCGGGGGCGCTTGTGACGAGGGCGTGGAGCCGCCCGCCAGCGCGTGCCCGGCTGCCGCGCGGCCAGCCAACGCCGGGGCTGCTGGCGCGCCGCCCGACGTGCCCACCGGCTGCGGCGCCGCCTGCCCTGCGGCGTGCGAGATCGCCATCCTGCAGGCGCGGCTGGGAACCGAAGCTCCTCAGGTGCTTTAGGGTAGGGTTTGGGTGAGGGTTAGGTGCTTCAGACAGGCATGGTGTAGCTCGGCGCATGATGAAAGCGTGGCCGCTCCTGGCTCTCAGCTCCTCTGCTGGGGCAGAGCGCGCCATTCAAGGTCGGTTGCTTGCAGTGTGCCCACTGAGTGGGCAGTCCAGTCCCAAGCAGGGCCTGCTGCACCAGGGAGTGGCGGAATGGAGCTGGTGGCATGAGGGCAAGCATGTTCTGTCGGCTGGTCAGTGATGTCACGACGGTGTTCGTCGCGCCGCTGTTAGCGCGCTTCCGGCGGCCTCGCACAGCCGTCCTGGTCGTGTTGCATGCTGCATGCTCGCACACTCAGGCCTGCCCCTGCGCTGCCGCCGTAGGCGCTCCCTGCCGGCGTGTTTGCCGACCCGTACGAGCTGGCGGGCTTAGAGGAGGCGGGGCGCGCTCGGCGGTCAGGGCTAGGGTTAGGGTCGGGCGCGCGCGCACGCGTGTTTGGCGCGGTGGACCTGGAGGCGCTGGAGCCGGCCGCCAGCCCGACGCTGCTGGCGCTGTTGGGCCCTGCGCAGGCGCGCCCCCCGCCCCCGCGTTCCCCGGTGCAGCTGCTCTGGGCGCCTGGGTCCGTGGCGGGCGCGGCCCTGCTTGCCCTGCACCGCTGCCTGGGGCCCCTGGCGCCGTGCGGCGGCCTCCAGGGGAGGCATCCCACTGCCCCGCCGACGCTCTGGCGACCCCGGGCGCCTTGCAGGCCGCTGGTGAGCCAATCCCAGGGTCATGGGCCTGCCCCGTCTGCTATCCGCGTGGCATGCGCGCCGTGGGCAGCGCCAGAGCGCTCGCCTTTAAAGCGCGCAGGTCTCCAGGGCAGAGCACTTTAATGAGAAGCCTGGGCTGGGGGTGCTTGCAGGTTACGCGGACGCCCTGCGGCGTGGCCTGCGCGGGGGTCAGAGGCAACGCATCAGCCAGCGCGGACGTCCTGGGTCCGCACGGCAGCGCGCCGGGCGCCGCGCCCGGCCGTTTGGCTGCAGGCGCCGGGCCCTGCTTGGGCGAAGGCGCGACCCTGGCCATGTCGCTGGAGGCGCCGCTGCACGCGCGCCACGCCGCGCCGCAGCCTGCCGCGGGCGGCCGCGGCTGGCTGGCGCTGGCTGGGGAGCCAGTTGTGTACGCGCTGCCCGCGCCGCGCGTGCTGCTGCGCTGCATGCTGGCCCAGGCGCAGGGGCGGCATGCAGCGGTAGGGGCGCCTGCGCCTGCGGCAGCTGGCATGCCAGGCATGCCAGGCCGGTGCCAGAATGGGCTGGGGACGGGCGGCTGGGACGGCGGCGCGGGCGCGGCGGGGGACAGCGGCGAGAGTGGCAGCGGGGACGGGCGCTGGCAGACGGTCGGGGGCGCGTGCGGCGCCGGCGGCGCGGCGCAGGCTTCGTGGCAGGTGCCGGCGGGGAACGCGGCGGATGCGGCGTTTGCGGCGGCCACGACGGCTGTGGCTTTCGGCCTGGCGTCGGCTCTCATTGTGCGCGCCGCATGCATGCACAGCGTCTGCGGGCGGTAAAGGGTCTGCCAACTGTGGTCAGGTGGTCAGACCGGGAACAGCCCTGTCTTAGATGCATGCGTGGCGCATGCATGTCCGAAGATATGCGTTGCTATACAGCATGCGCCTGTGTCTGTCAACGCCAGATGCGGCAGTGTGGCAACCCTATTGGTCAGTGTTGTGCGCCAGTGTGATCCAGCATGCGTTTTTCAAGCTCTTGACGAGATGTGCGCTTGCACTTTTGGTTCGTTGTCGTCTGCGCTCCTGACGTTGCGCACGTGCTGAGAACAGCGTCTATGTACCTGCGACACATGCTGTTCCGCATGCAGCACAAATGCACAGGCCGGCCTTTCACACAGGCACTGTCAGCATTATCATGCCACCAGGCTTGTGCCCAGCTTCCCGAGCAAACCATAGGCCATATTACTAAGACTGCCCACGCCGCAATTCCGCCGGGTGCAGCTGTAAATAGACCCAAGCATGAAGGGAGAATGTGTGAGCACATGGTAGCAAAAACACTTCCCATTACGCATGAGCACGCAAAGTTCTAGGGACTGATGAAAGTGTTGCTGATATGCTGCACATGCAAAAATAACCTGTCGGCCACCCAGAGCTGCCAGGTCAGGCTACCAGCCTCGCTACCTCGCTGTTCTCCTCCCCTCCGTGACATCACAAGCCACCCACATACAGACCCAGACCAAACCTGACGCTCAGCGGCGCTGCTCTCAGCAGGCGCTGCTTGTGTCTATCCATCACAATGCAGGGGCCAGGTGCTTGACGTCCCCAATCACACAGGCCAGGCTGACATGCTGGGCAACGGGAGACTTGGGTGCTGCGACACAGTGGGGCTCACAGCAGATGCGGGGGAACTAACAAAGTGTAGGGGGCCATGCGCCCATCAGCAAAAGTGTGCATGCAGCTCATTTGACAGGGCCCGCCTGAGCCCTACAATGTCAGTCCGCGCGCTCGGCCGATAGCAGGGCGACGCATTGCCGCGCCGCGCGTCTGACGCATATGCCAAGCTAGCCCGCTTGGGGCTTTAGTCTTCCGGCCCACGCTCACAGCCCAGTGTGCTGCGCGACAGCAGGGCTCTCCGCGCGCACGGGGTTGTCGGGCGCCGCCAGCGCGGTCTCGGTGAGGTCCACGGCGCGCACGGCCGGGCCGCTCGTGTCCACCGCGTGCAGCGGCCGCATGTGTGCGCGCTCGCCGCCGGCGCCGCCTGGTCGCGCGGCACGGCGCAGGCCGCGCGTCAGCCGCCGGCTCTCCCCGCCTCTGTGCCTGCAGCACTTATCACCAGGCAGGGTACCGGCAGGATTTGTCTTGGCAGCCGCGGATGTGTCACGGCAGCGCCCACAGCATGCCAGTGATCACGGACACAAGCTGCCAAAGCACGTGGCTGTCAATTACACCATGCACATGGCCGTTCTGGCCCACGGCGCGGCTCCATGCGCAGCCCGCATGCGCCAGCACATCAGGCAACGCCACGCGCGGCCCCGACCACCCAGATCACCTGGCTCGGGCGGCTCGGTCGCGGCATTTACGAGCTCGTCCAGCGCGCGGTCGCGCGCCGCGACCCTAGCAGGGTCCAGGCGGCGGCCGGCCATGTGCGCGTCCAGCGCCTTTTGCTCGCGCGCCAGCGCGTCCGCCGCCGCCGCGTACTGCGGCGCCAGCGGCTTGGTGTACCTGGCGCGGCCGCGCCGCGGCCGCCTCGAGCAGGCTTACATGCATGCGCGTCCTTTCATCATGCCCCGACGCACAGGGGTAGGGCCCCCTATGCCTCCCCTGAAGAACACGTGACCCTACCCTGAGCCTACTGTATCCTGACGCGCAAGGCATGCATGCGGCATCCTAACGCAGGGCACTGCCGCTCTTGCGAGCACGGGATGTGCAGGACTGCGCAGGCTGGAGAGGGCCGCCCGCTGGCGGCGCGCGCACCAGGGGTGCCGCACGAAAGTCTGGGCTTGCCTACATTGACGTTAGTGGCAACGGAGTCCTGATAGTACTAAATTCCCACATTTATACAGAATCGCACCAGGGGTGCCGCATGATCTGCGGGACGGTGATGCGCCTGGCGGGGTCCACGACGAAGATGCGGTCCAGCAGGTCGCGCGCCTCGGGCGACAGCGCGCTCACGTTGCCCGCCACAAACGGGCTCTCGCTCCAGCCGCGGTTCACCTCCTGCAGCCTGGGCGCGCGCGGCGCGCCGGCGGCGCGCGGTGTCAGCGCACCAGATGGCACGCGCGGCGAGGGCCACTGAACTGTCATGATGATGCAGCTGTGCATGCCATCGGTGCATGATATTTCATGTGCAGGCAGGCAGTCACTGCCGTGCGCTGACCGCACAACAAGCAGGACAGGCTGCAGACGACCGCACATGCCTGCCCAGGCTCTATTAACTGCGACATCATTTGCTACCGCTGCGCCACGCAATGTGGCGCGCAATATGGGGCCGCACCAGAGGTCGAGCGCCTCGTCGTCGACGGCCCCATCGTGCTGCCGCGCATGGTCGAACGGGAACGCGCCCAGCAGCATCACCACCGCCATCACGCCTGCGCGCGCCCGCGCCGCACCTCAGCCCTGCTGCATAGCCCTGTTGCACCTCACAAGACATACCTCACGATAGTTCACACACTATACTCTCTGCGCATTTCACATCCTTGCCACCACCACGGGCAGCATCATGCGCGCCGAGGCCGCTGACATGGCGAGTCATCGCGGTTCTTTTGGCAACCAATTAATAGCGACGCCCTTTCCTGCACGTGCTGCTTGCGAGGGCCGCGCCGGCCGCCCAGACGTCTGTCGCGCGCGGGTCATAGCGCCCGTTGCTGGGCGTGCCATCATCGTGCAGCAGCTCCGGGCCCATGTACTCCGCCGTCCTGAGCGCCAGCGAGCAGGCCCGCGTGGGTAAATGGCGCATGTGGCCAGTGCAGCAGTCAGCGTGCAGTCCTTCGCGCCAGCGCGCAGGCCGCACGGGCAGCTGCGCAGGCGGCCCGTGCAGCAGCCAGCACGCAGGCTCATGCCGGCGCAGCATGAAGCGCTTTGCGGCCATGTGCAGCCCTGACCTCTGTTCCCAGCGGGGCTGATTCCAGGGCGCCGCCAACCCTACCCTAGCACTTTGGGCGCACCCCAGCCGGGACGAGGCGCGGTCCAGCCCGCCTGCGTCGCCCTGGAAGGTCTTGGCGAAGCCAAACTGCGCCGGACGACCTTGCCATCAGCATAGGGCCCTGACCATACCCTGATATCAGGCTAGTCCAAACCCTGCTGGCGGCAGTGGGGTCCACTGACTGACTGTGTCATTTTAACTGCTTCCATAGGTCAGTCGTGGCCGGCAAGCATGTGCGCAGCGCCTGCTCATCCTGGTGGTCAGAGCAGGGCGGCGGGCGGGCGCTCGCACGTCGCAGAGCTTGATCACCGGCGGCTTCTGGTCATCCAGGAGCGTGTTGTCCAGCTTCAGGTCCCTGCGCGGCGGCGCCGGGTGCGTCATGGGCGCGTCCGTGCAACGCCGCTGGGACAGAGGGCAGGCTGTGCGCGCATGGCCCTGTGGCCGCAGTGTGCTAACCTGACCCTAACCCCAGTGCACTGCTTGGGCGCAGTCCAGGAAGGCCTGCCGGAGCGGCTCACAGTGCTGCGGTGGCCCAGGTGGGCTCAACGCCCGGCGCCGCCTTCAGCCACATGCACGAGTCGTGTGGTAGAGTGCAAAGGGGCCACCCAAGCAGGCGCGCCTGTGCGCGATGGAATGCTGGTGGCAGTACGCAACGGCGTCGATGAATTGCTGCGCAGCGCAGCGGCCCAGCTGTCAGTGGTGGCAGGCCCGCGGTGCAGGCAAGGGAGAGCACACATGCTGGCTTGCTGCGCTACTGAGGCGGCAGACGCATGTGCAGGCAGCGAGCACACGCATGCGTCAATTGCAAGCTATCTGGCGATGCGACACCAGCAGCAGAATGTAATTCGTCCGGCAGGATATGGCAGGTTGGAGAACAGCAAGGGCTTCACACAGACCTGGGCGGCATGCCTGCATCGGCAAGAGCGCCTCTTCACAACGAAGGGACAAGCCGGACGCACCTCGCTGCAGAGCAGCTGCAGACGTACCTGTAGGAAGCAGGCAGGGCCGCGCGGACTGCAGTGTGCATGGTTGGTAGGGCTGGAAACCCTAGACAGGCAGGCCGACGCAGCAAGCAGGGCCGCGCGGCGCACCCGGAACAGGTAGCGCGCCTCGTCCTCGCTCAGGATGAGGCCGCTGGGCTGCGGCGACGCCCAGCGCTCCGACACGTGCGCCGTCAGCGGGCCGCCCTGCGCGCACTCCTGCGCAGGCACGCCCCCCCCCCCGTCAACGATGGGGCTACCAGGCTGGCCCATAGTTTGCACCCCTGCTGTCGGACGGTCATCTGCACCTTTCAACGCAGGAAGGCCTGGCTTGCTCCGAAGGCACACTCGGTCCCGGGCTTAGACTGTTCAAGCTGTGCACCTTGCAGCGCAGCGCTCGGCGGCTGCCGCGCAGCGGTCAGGAGCCCCGCAGATCGGTCGAGCCGGGGCGCGCCATGGCAATGCCCAGGTGGTCGCGCGTGAGCATGACCTCGTAGATGTTGATCAGGTTCATGTGCCCGGGGCCCAGCAGGGACTGCAGGCGGATCTCGCGCAGGATGCTCGCCACCAGCTTCTTGGACACGGGCCGCGCAAACAGCTTGATGGCGATCGGCAGGTTGCGCTTGCGGTCCGCGAACAGCCAGGTGTCCGCCTCCGCGCCGCGTCCCAGCAGCTTTATGGCCCGGTACCGCGCCTGCATGCCACACCGCGGTGTGCAGCCCTCTTGACTGGTGGAACATAACATGACACCCATGCACGCGCATGCACATACAGCTCAATTCTCCCTGCCTGGGTCGCACTCCCTCCAGCGACTCAGCTTGTCGCCCTGGAAGGCCTGGCGCACGCACCGCAAAGCCGTGCGGCGCATCTGGCCCCGCCGCTGCCGCCTGTGGCTTGCTGCCGTGCGGCATTGGGGTTGCCTCGGCGGCGCCGCTCTTTGCATCGCCCTGCCCTTGTGCGCAGGCGCAGTTGCCCATCTTACCACCACCACAACCGTTGCAGCTAAACAGCCGCGGTCACTGTGGCAACCGCCTGTGGGTATGTCCCCTCTCCCGGCTAAGGGAGGTCCTGCGCAGTACAAAGAATGCCGGTAAACATCTGCACTGTCTTGGTACGCACAGCACTGCTATCGAACAACACGAGGGAGCTGGCTCAGCCTGACTGGCACATGCAGCTCTGTCCTGGTGGGATCTGCGACAACATCCTTCACTGCAGATGAGCGCAGAGTACAAGTTTGTGCAGATGCAGGCACGTGCGCCGCGTTGCTTGGCATGTGCACATGCAGAGTGCGACTAGTCATTGCCTCAGCTGAGTTAGCACGAAGTCCGCTGCTGAATGCCGTCGGATGCGGCGTTGAAGCGAGCCGTCAAGAAGAACGTGCGCCCGGCATCGGCTTGGCACCGCTCCTGCAGCTCAAGTGCTCCTGCTGACCAAGCTGACCCTTTGCGACCAGGAGAAGGAGTTGAAGCGCACCTCGGAGCCTCCTAGAGCCTCCGGTTCGACCGCAGAGGCAGCGCCCTCCAACACGACCGCAGAGGCCGCGCCCTCCGTGAGCGTGAGCGCCCATCGCGTCACGCAGACAAGTATATCTGCGCCTGTGTTCTCTGTGGCTTTATTAGTGAGCGACACAAGGCTAGAAATTTGGGCAACGGAGTGCAATCCAAGTTTGCTCAGAGAGCCTCTTCCCGTCCGCTCGTGCAGGTCCTCTTCCCGTCAGCGCTGACAGCGCGCCAGCGGGCCGCCCTGCACGATGTCGCCGGCAGCGCCGGCGTCGCGCACATCAGCACCGGCGACGGCGCGCAGCGCCGCATCTGGCTCGGCAACAGCGCCGCCGCCACCGTGCGGCCCGCCAACACCCAGCCTGCTGCCGCACCGCCCTGGTCCACCTGTGCCTCTAGCGTCTTGTACAGTTCCTGCCAACCAGGTCGACCAGACTTTGAGGAAGCGGCGACGCGCGTGCAGGCGGTCGAGGTGCCCGAGGGCGCGCTCTCTGATGACGCACTGTGCGCGCTGCTGCGCCAGCACCTGTGTCTGGACGCCGCGGCCGCGCTCAGCGCGCCCGCCCCAGCCGCGCAGGCCAGCCAAACCACAGGCCCTGCCGGCTACCCGCCAGCGGACGGCGGCGGACAGGGAGGCGGTCGCGGGCGCGGCGCGGAGGGCGCCGCGGCGCGCGCGCGGCCCGCTGTCGGCCGCGGAACGGGGCCCGCGCGGCCGCTGACGCTGGACGAGTTTGTGGCGCGCACGCTGCCGCTCATCGAGCTGGAGCGGGAGGCTGAGGTCGCGCAGGTGCGGTCCCCGGCCGAGGTCATGCGCTGTGGTACAAAGACAAGTGCGCGGCAGGGCTGGCGGCCCTACCATGAGCGCCAGGCATGCAGGCGTGCTGAAAATGTCTCTGTGCATGCACCCCGTGACGCACAAGGCGGGCCCGCATGCAGCCGGTTACCTGTGTGTCTGGCGCCCAGTCAGGCTTGCAGCAGGCGGCCGCTGATACGCATGCAGGGCCGAGGTTGACGGCGGGGCCGACCCAACCCCGGGCCGGTGCCGCGCGCAGGCGCTGGAGAGCTCGGCGGCGAAGCAGCCGGAGGCCGCGGCGGCCTCGGGGCGCGCGCTGCTGAACCTGCGCGTGCGCGACGCGGAGGGCGGTCTGCTGGGGCGCACGCTGCTCACCCTCGTCTCCAACAAGGCGCGCAACGGGCCCTTGGCTGGGCCGCATGCGTATCAGTGCTGCAAAATGGATGTGTTGATCTTGAGCGACACACTTGTGCCAAGCGAGAAGACAAGCGAGCGTTTTCGCCCGGCGCGCAAGCAGGGCGGGGGCTCGATCGCGGCGCCGCTGCCGCCGCACCGGCTGGCGCCGCACGACCTGGTCGCGCTGCGCGCGGCGCGCGGCGGCGGCGGCGAGCCGCCGCTGGCGTCCGGCGTGGTGTACCGCGTGCGCGAGGACGCGCTCACGGTCGCGCTGGAGGAGGCGCCCGAGCACGACATGGACTTCCCTCTGCGCGTGGACAAGCTGGCCAACGAGGCGCGCCATCGTCAGGAGGGGGGGTGTCAATTCCTGGGGTTAACGAACCTAGGGTTGTGACCCTGAAATGTAAGAAGACCCCACCATCTCCGGGGCTGCTGGCGGCGGGCCGCCGTGAGGGCCAGCGCGGCGCCCCCCGCATGTCCGGGCGCGTGCGCAGGCCGCAACGCTGCGGCAGGCGACGCGGCGCGTGCCGCTGCCGCGCGTGCTGCACTGGCACCCGGCGGCGATGCGGCTCCCAGGGAAGAACAGGGCCGGCGCGCATCGGAGAGCTCGCGCCGCGCAGGTGACGTACCGCCGCCTGCGCGAGACGCTGGCCGCGCTCGGCCGCGCAGCCGCCGCGGGCGGCCCGGCCGCGCCGCTGCTGGGCGTGCTCTTCGGCGCCGCGCAGCCGCGCTTCCTGGACGCGCCGCCGGCGTGGACGCCGCGCAACGCCGGCCTGGACGCCAGCCAGCGCGCCGCGGTTGGCCGCGCGCTGGCCGCCAAGGACGTCGCACTGGTGCACGGGCCCCCAGGTGTCTCCGCAGGCCTGGTCTGCGAGCTCGTGGCTGCATCTCAGTTTGCACAGCCTGACAGTCATGCCTGACACTGTGCACAGCAGAGTCTTGGGTCCGTTCAAGGTATAGTTCGGTGACCAGGCTGCTCCAGCGGGATCTGCTACACAATGACTCACCCAGTGGCAGAGCATGCACCAACGCATTGCCGTGCTTGGCAGGCACGGGGAAGACCACGGCGGTGGTGGAGATTATCCTGCAGGAGGTCGCGCGCGGCAACAAGGTGCCCTGCTGCAAAATGTGTCCGTTCATTACATGTTGCATTCTCTTGCTGGCGCCTGTGCAGCCTGCAGACCATGTCCAGTGTTGATGAGGCGCATAATGCTTTACCAGCATTCTTCAGGCATCACACGCATCAAATAAATGAAGGAATGGCACTTGCGTCTGGCTCATGTCAATACAGCCTGCATGGCCTGCGCTGCGATTGTTTGCAAAGGCGCCCAACCGCCTGCTGCTGCGACCGGCATGCCATGCGCCCCGCTGTCATGCGCTGTCGCAGCGCGTCAGGGGCGTCACGTGTGGCTTTCCAGCAGAGTGCAATGTTGATGGGAGGCGAATGGCATTCCAGCCGTCAAGCGGTTTGCGCAATTGCTGGCAGGTGCTGGCCACCGCGGCATCGAACATTGCGGTCGACAACCTGGTGGAGCGCCTGGCCGCGGCCGCGCCTCGCCTGGCCCTCGTGCGCACCGGCCACGCCGCGCGCCTGCTGCCCTCGGTTCGTGCCCCGCCGAGCGTCAACCACCTCGCTGCTGTGGGTCACACAGCAGCGGCGGCCAGCAAGCTGACTCTGGCACATGCTGACAGAAGCTTGGAGGCGATCTGGGTCATCGCCCTTGCTTCTATGCAGTGCGCTCGTCCGCTCGCAACCTGGCGAGCAGGGATGCCGTGCATGCACCAGCCCCTGGCGCTGACAAGCCTTTGGCGAACAGACCTGACCAGATGTGCATCTTATCAGCTCATGGTCCACTCCGACAGGAGTGAAAAAGGGGGGACAGGCATGGGGCCCAGGTGCTCGCTGCCTCAGGCGGAGGCTGGCCCCGCCGCAGGTGCTGGCCACCAGCCTGGAGGCGCTGGTGCTGGCCTCGGACAGCAGCGCGCTCGCGCGCGACTGCCGGCGCGAGATGAAGGCCGCGACCGCGCGCCTGCTCAAGCTGGGCCGCAAGGCGCGCTGGCCGCTCGCGCTACACCGCGACTACCTCCAGCGACTGGCTGCAGCAAAGTGTCTAGGTGGCGTGCCAGGGAGTGCATGCTCAGGTACGTGCATGCTTCTCTCCCGCCCGCCGGCAAGACACAAAGGAAGGCTGACGTTTTGATGTTTTGCCGCGCATGAGCCTGCCCTGTACGCGCGCGCCAGGACTATGCTGAGCGGCGCGCGCTGCGGGGCGAGCTGCGCGCGCTGTCGAAGGAGGAGCGCAGCCGGCAGCAGAAGGCCATCGGCGAGGCGAGCCTGCCTGGCGCGTGCTTGAGCTCATAGATGTGTTGCAAACACAAGCTTGGCAGCTGCCCTGGTGCCCTGGTGCTTTGCACACAATGTCCAGAGCATGTGAACTACAGGCTCATGAGCAGAGTCCTGGAAAGAGGTTCCCAAGTCGTCAGCACGGTCCAAACGTGAACAGGTTGAACAGCATTAATGTGACGGCGCTGGCTGACCCGGGGGCGGCCGGCCCCAGGTGCTCGGCCGCGCGCGGGTGGTGTGCGCGACGCTGACGGGCGCGCTCGCGTACGACCTGCGCGACCTCGCCTTCGATGTGGCGGTCGTCGACGAGGCCGCGCAGGCGCGCCGCTGAGCTGCCCAGCGGGACATTTGCGTGCCGCTGCCAACCTGCATCAACGACCGCATGCCAGCGCCGGACATCAAGAATTATGTTCAGGTTAGTGCAAATCAACCTGAAGGTCAATGTCGGGCATGCAGCAGGTCGTCTCCATGCGAGCACAGCACCCAGAGCGGCCTGTATTGAGCAAACAGTAGGGGATAGGGTTGGGGTAGGCACTGAGCTTCGCAGAATGCTCTGTGTTACTGACCTGCTTGAATGCGGCAGGCGCTGGAGGCGGCCACATGGGGCGCGCTGCTGAAGGCGCCGCGCGCGGTGCTCGCCGGCGACCACCTGCAGCTGCCGCCGACCGTCATCAGCGACGCCGCCGCGCGCCAGGCGCGCCTGGCCGCCAGGCCCGTTAGTGCGGCCATGCAGGGGCGGCCGCCAAGCATGTTCGCTTCATATACTTGTTGCTCCTTCAGCTCGCTCTCGTGTGCGCTGCCCCGCCTGCTGGCGCGCTGAGTCAGACACTGCGCTCCCAGACACCAGCCCAGGGTTTTTCGGCGGGGCACGATATGCAGCATCCGTGCCTGGTCACAGAGAGAGCGGCAGCGACCCAGACGCCTCCTGCTCAGCGCCCTTTCCTGTTCACCTTCCAAGCGATTGTAAAAGCGTGTTGGAAGCCGTACATAGAGACCCTAAGACCCTAAGGACAACACCCGGCGCGTAGGGCCTGGCGGAGACGCTCTTCGAGCGGCTGCAGGCGCTGCACGGCGGCGCGGCGAGCGAGATGCTGACCGTGCAGTACCGCATGCATGCGGACGTCATGGACTGGGCGTCCGCCGAGCTCTACGGCGGCCGCCTCAGCGCGGCCGCGGCGGTTGGCGGCCACACCCTGGCCGACCTGCCGGCGCGCGCCCCTGTCCACTCTCACTTGGCAATTGACATTTGATGTAGCGCTGTGCAGGCTGTTTATGAGCCACTTGCAACTGTGCTATCAGAGTAGCAGCAAGTGCTGCAGCAGGCGCGCGGCGGCCCTCTTGCAACCCTGTTGTGGTCTGCACAAGGACTGGGCCCTGCCTGGGGCGCGACGCCGGGCAAGGCGGGGCACAGCGGCGAACCACCGTCATCTTGCTGCTGGCTTTAATTGGATGCTGACACCCGCTCCATGAGGCTGGCAGGGTGCAGACGCGGGGGGCGGTCTGCACAGAGAGAGACCCTGCCTGGGGCGCAACGCCGGCAAGTCACAATGGCGAAGAAGCACTGTCCTCTCGCTGCTGGCTCCAGTCGGGTGCCGACACCCGCTCTGCGGGGTTGGGGTTAGTTCACACCCGACCCTTATGTGCAGGGCGTGGACGCTAGCGCGGCCGCGGAGCTGGGCGTGCTGGCGCTGATCGACACGGCCGGCTGCGGCATGGAGGAGGTCGCGGAGGAGGGTGGCGACTCGCGGTCCAACCCGGGCGAGGCCCGCGCAGCGCTCGCGCACGCAAGCCGGCTGCTGGCCGCGGGCGTCGCGCCGGCCGACGTCGGCGTCATCACGCCCTACAACGCGCAGGCGCGGCGCCCACTTGTGGACCTCGTTGGGGTTTGGAGGAGACGTGCCCTGTGTAGTGTTGGGCCAGGTCACAGCGTACTCGTGCGCCACTGGCAATGCTGGGGAGGCGTTCGGCAGTGCGGCGGCAGCGGCACAGGCGCGAGCGCGCCCCGCCCAGCGCGGCTGCAGAGCCGGCGCGCCGCGACACCGCGGCCAGGTGGCGGCGCTGCCGCCGCTGGCGCGCTACGAGCGCCTGGGGCTGGCCAAGCGCTCTTGTGCGTGCGTGCGTGCGAGGTTTTTGAGAGGGTGTCCGCAGGTGGCTGCTGCCACTGCTGGCACGCTCCGAACACCCGTGGCTCACTGGCCAGGCGCTCTTGTGCGTGCGTGCAAAAGCTTTTATGCCCTAGAGGGTGTCGGCAGGTGGCGCTGCTGCGCGAGCTGCGCGTCGGCGCGCTGGCGGCCGTGGAGATCAGCAGCGTGGACGGCTTCCAGGGCCGCGAGAAGGAGGCCGTCATAATCTCCATGGTGCGCTGCAACGCGGAGGGCGCCATCGGCTTCCTGGCCGACCGCCGCCGGTGCGCGCCCGGTGCCGCGCTCCGCTCGCCCTGCGCGTATTCAGGCCCCTACTATGATGCCATCATCGATGAGCCCCGCCAGGAACTTTGCTCGGGTCGTGAGCTTGTGACCCATTGTGTCACGGCGATGCGCTCGCGATATACCCTGGTACCTTCCTCCGCAGTTTATGAAAGCCCGTTTACATGTTCGCATTGGGGACCGCTCTCATGCCCGTGTCCCGTGCGCCGCAGCATGAACGTGGCGGTCATGCGCGCGCGGCGCCACTGCGCGCTGGTGTGCGACTCGGAGACGGTCGGCCGCGACGCGTTCCTGGGCCGCCTGCTCACGCACTTTGAGGCGCGGGGCCAGTACCTGAGCGCGGACGAGCTGACAGGCGGCTGACCGCGGCCGAACTGGTGAGTGCCCAAGGGCGCCCAGCCGGCAAGCGCCTGAGCGCAACGCAATCGAGCAGGCGGGCAGCCGAGGCAGTGCGCTCAGCTAGCTGCCGCCTGCTGGCTTGCGGTGTGTGTGACGCATGGCGTGTTGCATAGCTGCCTCGTAGCGAGCGCTGCCTGAGGGTGCCGGCTGGAGGCCTGGGCACAATGCGCCCTTGCATGACGGCAGTTGGCCGCGCGCGTGTTTGCCTTTTGTAAAAGTTCCTGGGTTATTTGCCAGATGGGCGCGGCCGCTCGCTGGCTGCTTGACCATCCGAGCAGGCGCACCATGCAATCCACGGTTTGTGCAGCTGCGAGTGGAGAGCAAGCACGAGCGGAAAGCTGATGGCCGGCTGCCGGCAGCTGCTTTCTCCATGCAGCAGCCCATCGCAGCGTACCGGCAGCTCGGAGGGTAAATTGCAAAGCTTGGCTGGAGGGTGTTGGGGCAGATGTTTACTCACACCTGGTCGCGCCAAATCAATGCCGTGGTCAGTAGCTGCAACCTCAGGGTTTCTGGACACACCCAGATCAGAACACACAGAGCAGAACACTCCACTGAGTGGACGGACACACAGAGCAGACCACACCCTCGCCCAACTCCCAATAGTCAGCGCAAACCTCACTTGCGCGCTACTCGTAGGCATGCCCCAGCGCGTCCACGCCCTCATGCCGTCCGATGAACCAGGGCCGCTCATCGGGGCCCAGCAGCGCCGGCGGGAGCGCGAAGGGCACGGGCACGCGCACGCGCAGCACCGCCGGCGCGGCCCCCGCTGGCGCAGCCTCTTTGACCTCGAGCGCAGGCGCCGGGGCTGGCGGCGCTGGCGTTCCCAGGTTCGCCTGCAGCGCCCAGAACTCGACGCCCGGCGGCTCACCCTGACCCTTTGGCTCACCATGACCCAGCTCACCCTGACCCTCCGGCAGCGCTGCCCCACGCGTGCCCTCCGCAGCAGCAGCCGCTCCGCTCGCAGAGGCAGGAGCAGCGGCAGCATCGCCGGCATCTGGAGCGGGTGCAGAGGCGGCCGGGCGGGCGGCCGCGCCGCTCCCTGCGGCAGGCGCCGCGGGGGTGGCCGCGGCGGCGGCCGCCGCGCGCGCGGCGGGCCGGTACCCGATGCCCAGCGCGACCAGCGGCGCCGACGGCGCCTCGCTGCAGCAGAAGCCCCGGTGCCGGTGCGCCTGGTACCGCTGCGCAGCGCGGGTGGGCGTCAATGTGAGCACAGATGCAGGCATGAGTCGACTGCCAGCACCACATACGGACATGCCACCTGCAGCGTTCCAGCTGTGCTCCGGCGGGCCAGGGCGGCGTCAGCGCCACGGCCGGCCGCGCGCGCCTGCTCCAGCGACGGCAGCAGCAGCACGCCCAGCTCGAAGCTGCGGATGTGCAGCTCCTGGTCGACCGGCTTGGGCTTCTTGTTCAGCTTGCCCCAGGCCGCCTTGGACAGGTTGTGGGAAGTGAGGATGAAGTACGCCAGCCTACGGCAGCATGCGCGCCCTCATGCCGCGGCCGCGAGCACAGTGACCCTCAACCGCATGTCAGCACCGCTGAAATTGGCGCATGAGGCATGTCGTGTACAGGTATAGCGGTGCAAGAGCGGCAGCGCAGCTTTACGTCAAGACCAATGGAAGCGCTGCCGCTGCAGGCTGGCAGCGCACTGTCAGACCGCACACCGATGCGGGGCTGAGCGCGGCGGCTGCAGGCGGGCACCTGTCGCCGCGGTAGCGGCAGTAGGTCTTAATGTGCGGCATGGCGGCTGCGCGCCCGGACGCCTCGCCGCCCCAGCGCGCCCACAGCGGCATGAGCGCGTCAATATAAACGCACTCGCGCCGCCCGGGCAGGCTGCCGCCCGCCTCCCAGCCCTGGTTGCTGGTCCGCACCTGCGCGGCTCCCGCACGCCTGGACGACTGGGTCCCCACCTCGGGGTGCCCTGCCATGGTCATGCGGCCAAGCTGGTATGCCATCCGCCCGTCAGGAGAAGCCCCAGCCGACGAAAAGTGTGGTGCATCCTCTTCACTGGTACCACTACAAGCACTTAGCAGGCAACTATAAACAGTCTGCGGCGCATGCGGCGGTACCTGCTCGATGGTGGGGTAGACCAGGCGCAGCCCCGCGGCGCCAGGCAGCGGCGGCCCCAGCGCGGTGAGCTGCCCATCTGCGGCCGCGCAGCGCGTTGGTGGCGCGCCCGGCGTGCCGCGTTCAGACTGTGGGGCCCTAGATAGGGAGTGCGTCCCAGGCAGGGCGTTGCATACCTAACGCCCTTGAGATAAGGCAGAGGTCACAGTCAACAATGCGGCAGCATGCTGACACGCCGCGGGCGGCGGCCTGCGCACGTCCCGAGGGGCGGCGCGGGCGCACTGGCGCCGCGGCACTGGCCGGCGGCCATGCTCTCCCGCATCTCAGCTATCCAGGCCGCGTCCACCTTGCCGAGCGAGGAGAAGCTCCACGCGAGCGGCGCGCGCCGCATCGCCTCCGGGAACGCCTCGCGGCTGAGCAGCCCTGGCGGCGCGCGGGCGCGGGCGGCTGGGAGGCTGCAGGCGCGCGGGCGCGGACGGCTGCGAGGCTGCGGCGGAGGGTGGCTGCTGTGAAGCCGCAAACGCCGGGCGCCCTGGCGAGCGGCATGCGGCCATGGAAAGCGCGAGGGGCCGTGGCGTGCGCCTTGGCGCAGGGTTGGGATCATGGCACATCATGCTCAGGGTTTCATTCCGGCTGTGATCTCGGCCACCTCGCTGTCGCAGGGGAGCGCCTGATGCACTCTGCCGCTGCCGCAGCCCTGCAGCGGGGTCCGCTGGGTCGGCAGGGACGCACCGCGCGCGCGCATGTGGCCGTATTTCCACACGTCGCGACCTGCGCTGGCAGCGCTGTCACTGCGCTGCACATACAGTGTGGCAACACAGAATCGATGGCAGCATTGCACGATCATGCGGTGAGCCGATCACACGCCGATCAGCATGCCGTGCTCGCGAGCAGCATGCCGACGGCGGGTGATATGCACGAGTTGAGCGCGCTCTAGATCTGCGACGTGCTTGCCGAGGGGGTTGGCACGCATTGATGCTGGATAGAGCAGTCTGTGCTGTGCTGTGTGTGCCAGAGTGGGTCGACATCATGGACGAGCGCCGCGCAGTTGATAGACAGGCAGCCGTGCGCTTACAATTCGATCTGTTGTGCTCAGGCTCACAGGCCTTTCAAAGGAGCGGGGATGCGCCGAGGCGCGCCTCTGTGCGTGCCCGGCACGGAGGGCAGCAGCGCGCCGCGCGCAGACGAGAAGTCGTGGCGGTCCACGAGCGCCGCAGCGTGCGCGGCGTCCGCGGCCGGCAGCCGCAGCTTGGCCAGGTAGTCGCGCAGCGCGGCGCCGAACTCGCTGCGCGCCGGCGAGTCCGCGTCCTGCGCGGCAGGCACGTTGCCTGGTGCAGGCGCGGCGGCAGCCACGCATGCCATGTATGCAGACGCGCGGCATCACCCCAGGCGGGCGCCACAGGCTGGAACCCTGGTGCAGCTGCAGGCCCTTGATGACACTTGCACACCGCGGGCCGCGCTGCGCCCCACGGCGCATTAAAAACGATGATCGCCCCGGGCTCCAGTGACCGTGGAAACCAGAGGGAAGGAGCCCGGACGGCGCGCCTTGGGCGGGAAGTCCTGCACCCAGGCGCCCTGCGTCTTGCAGCAGCAGTCGCCAAAGAGGAGGTTGGCCGTGTGGACGATCACGCGCAGGCCGGCCGGGTACTCCGCCAGGAACGCCTGCCGTCCAGCGCGCGCCCACACCCCATTGTAGGGTCACCGAAACCCTACATCGAGTTTGTTGCACGCACCACACCTTGGCGTGCAGTGATATGGATCCAGGCCGCTGCGGAGATGTCGCCGCAAGAGGCATGCTGCAAAATTCCTGAGAGGGAAAGAGGTACGACGAAGAGTCGACGTACACATGCAATGTGTGCTATCAGCTCCAGCACCACAGCAGCGGCGGGTGCTGCAGGTGTTGTCGACCATATAGGGCAGCCTCCTCTCCTCCTCGACACAGAGCGCTGCATACGTACGACATGTGTGCCAGAATTTGCTGCGCAGTATCCTCCGCAACACCTACCCCCCTTGGTGCCTCTGTCAAGTAGGCAGTCTCAAGATAAGGTATAGGGTAGGGTGGGGTGCAGACAGGGGCGCGCCTTGGTGTGGTGCGTGCCGTACGGCGGCATCTGCGGCGCATGGATGACCCAGTTCCTGTCGAGCGCCGCCAGGCGCATGCTCTCCCGGCTGCGCGGCAGGCCGCGGCGCCTCAGCGGGGGCCTGCTGCGCCCGATGCCGGGTGGGGCGGCGCGCGCACAGCCCCCGCTCCTGTGGCGGCCCGCCGTGCGCATGCATGCGCCCGCGACATTGCCCTGGTGGGCGGGCATGTGATGATGTTGCAAATCCGTGGACGTCACAGTACGCTTCAGGACAGCAAGTGGTGGCATCGTGCACACTGCTCAGTGTGCTGCATGCACGGCAGCCGTGCAGGCAGTGACAGACACCGGCAGCACGTGCGGGCGAGTGCAGAACTTTGAGCAGCGCAGTGGGCGTGGGGCAGCACTTCTCAGCATGCCGGTCGCCGTGCACGATGACCACGCGCAGGCCGTCCCGCAGCAGCGCCGGCGCGGCCTCCAGCTGCCACCCGATGTCGATCATGTAGTTGCTGACCAGCACCCAGCGCGGGCCCGGCGGCAGGAGGTCGCGCATGCGCAGCCCCAGCGCGCCCCTGCCGCGACCGTACCGTCGGGTTAAGGTTGGATAGTGAAAGGTCATGCATCCTGGCCGGACTCGCGCAGCGCCTCACTTCGCATGCCCGCGCCAGGTGCGCTGGGAGGCGGCACACTGCGCATCTGCAGGGCCGTGGCTGCAGAGCAGCACACACCGAAGGTGCCCAGCCCGGATCTTATGAGCGCGCCATGCATCGGCGCCCGCACAACATGCGCCAGCCGCGACCGCATAGGGGCTAATGAGGGCACCAAAGTGACAGAGCAGTAGAGTCGTGATGAGTGGCTGGCTGCTTGGGTGGGCAGAGAGCGCACGCGTTGGCGCCGGGCTCCAAGCCGCGCACGTGGAGCAGGCCAAACGGCATCTGCTGGTCGTCCGCCGCGCCGGCCGGGCTCGGCGGCGCCAGCCCTGCCTGAGGCGGCGCGCCCTCATCCCGCGCCAGCAAGGCCTCCGGGGAGCCTGCGGCGGGACCAGCGTGCAAGCGCGGCCGCTTGGGCGGCGGCGCCGCCACGCCGGCGGCCGCCACGGTGACCAGCGTGGTGGCCTGCCGGCTGGCCACGTAGAAGCGGTGCCGGCCGTCCACCAGCTCAGCCTGCGCGCGCAGACCGCCCTTGTTCGGAGCATCGAGTGGACCAGCTACATGCTGCGCCGCGGCCCTGTTTGTGCATGCGCATGCTGCCCCTCCACTTCTCCCCCCCGGGCCCACTGCTGAACTCGGCACGCTCCCTCGGATGCACCAGCTACGCGCTGGGCCGAGGCCCTTTTGCGCACGCGCATGCTGCCCCTCCACTTCACCCCCCCCGGCCCACTGCTGAGCTCGGCGCGCTCCCTCTCTGTCTGGCTGGCCCGCCTGCGCATATGGCAGGAGCTGGGAAGTGCACTCAGGCGCTGCACACAATCAGAAATGGGCCTCTTCTATGAGCCCCTCGCTTATGTCACGCCGTCCCTGAAAAGGACTGTGCAGGGACCTGTTGTGCTACTTCTTCTGCAGCACGCAGTGCTGATAGCAGTGAGGGGCAAGGCTCCACACATGTCCCTCGTCGAGCACGTACACCGCGCTCCACTGCCCAGGCGCGCTCTCCTTTTCCACCACCACGGCTGCAACAAAGCAGTTTGCATATCAGCTGGAGCAGAACAGCCGCCTGGCTCCAGACAGGTACATGGCAGTCATTTTTGCAAGGCAAAGGGACCTGTGACACTGCAACAGCAGGTTCTGTGACGTTAAGCAAGCAAACAGTGTGCATTGACCCAGAGGCATGCATGTTGCCTATAACAAGATGGAACGCACGGTTCTTGCTGAGCACGTGCAAGCGCAGACTGGCGCCGGCACACGACACGGCGAAGTGCGCCTGTGATACGTAGGGGTCGTTCAGCCCATGCTGGCCTCGCCCAATGATGTGCTCTTCCGTCCCGCACACATCCAGCTGGCTGCCATCCTGGAAGTGGAGCTCCAGCGTTGCTGCTGTGCCGACGGTGCGGTCCTGCGCAAGGCAGAGTGCATGTATCGCTCACTCTCCGTGTGTTGCTCGCTCCGCGGCGGAGCTATCGCGCTGTCTCAGCGCTGTGCTGCAATTGCCCGTCCACCCACAGGTGTGAGAGCTCGTTAATTATAGAGAGTGCCTGCATAGCCTGCTCAACGTACGACTCAGCTAACAGCTCACCCCGCCAAGGGTAGGCCGCCCAGGTGGCCTGTGGAAAGCAACACCGGCTGCTCTTTTTTTCCGTTAAGCTGCTCTGCCGAGTACAGCTTGAGCTGCTTTTACCGAGTGCCACACATAGCTTTCAGGTGCAGCTCAGAGCGTATTGTTGTGGTGCAGCAAGCCGTTTTGTAGCTGGTGCAGGCAGCGGCGCTGGTCATGGCGCGGAATGGGGTGGAGCTCCTGTCGTTGCAGGCGAGCTTGCCTCCCTGGCCAGCTTCTAGCCTGTTGCCTGTTGCGACTGCTTTAACGAGGAGGCTGCAGACAAAGTGTTCCCCCTTGCAAAGGACGCGCTCGGGAGCTGCCGCACTTTGCTGACACACAGTGCAACAATGCAGCGTTCTTTCTTACTTACGAGTACTATAGTGCAAGCAGTGTTGACTAAAAGCAAAGTCCATGGACAGAGCTGACACATGACGGCTGGCGAGTGTGCTGCAGGGCAACATCAAGCGCGACCCCGAGGGCTATGCGGATGAGTTCCAACTGCAGGTCAGTATGCACGCATGCCTCAGTGAGTTGCGCAGCGCTCCTGCCAAGCTGTCTTGCGTCCACGCATCAGCACGTGACGCCTGTGTGGGGGTGCAGCTGCGGCACTACCGCGCGTGCCTGGACATCTTCAACATGAAGCCCAGCAAGGAGTCGCGCGAGTTCGCCGAGCTGGTGGGCTTCATTGCGCAGGCGCGCGCGCCCGACTGTTGGGCCTGCTCCCTCCATCCGCAGGGCGGTTTGGACAGCTTTAGCGGCGGTGAGACTTGGTTTTTAACCAGTGAGCTACGTGTTTGCAGTGCTTGATATTGCCCATCTTGGCTGCGTCGGGGGCGTCTCCTCACACCGCGGGAAATTGTTGTGACGCCATTTTGAGCAAGACACGTGGTGCATATGTGGCGCGCGGCGTGTCCTGCAGACCCATCGCGCCGTCTCTAACACAGTCTGTGCGCCTGTCTTAACGCTGACACTGTTGGTTGGGCTGAGCAGCAAGCGCGCGCAGGTGGTCGGCTGCTACCCCAAGGAGGTGGCGGGCTTTGCGGCGGAGCTGATGCGGCTGCTGGATACGCACCACGACGTGCTCGACTCCGCGCTGCGCCAGGCGCTCGTCAAGGCGCTCATCCTGCTGCGCAACCGCGGCCAGGCGCGCTGCCGCGCTCTTGGCGTTGCACACCCACAGAGGGGTCGCTAGACTAGGTGCGGTGTCTCGCATCACTCTGCATGTGAGGGATTGTGATGTATTCTGCTCGTGCGCTCACTTGCTGCTCTTTTCCTGAAGGCTCTGCGCACATGCCCCACGCGCGCTGCACGCTGTGTCTTTGAGGAGGCGGGCGCGCTCGGCGAGGCCCGGGCTCTTACGCGCACGACGAGGGCTGTGCTTTCACGCGCTCAGCGAGCCCCAGGCTCTCATGCTCGGCGAAACCCGGGCTCTCATGCGCTCGGCGAGGCCCGTGCTCTCATGCGCTCGGCGAGGCCCGGGCTCTTCTGCGCTCCGGCGAGGCCCGGGCTCTCAGGCGGCATGCGCGCCGGGCGCAGGTGGAGGCGACCGAACTGCTGCCGCTCTTCTTTCGCCTGTTCCGCTGCCCGGACAAGGCGCTGCGCCGGCTGCTCTTCCGCCACATCATCGCCGGTGCGCGGCCGCTCACCCAGGCGCACATGCCCGCGCGCCTGGCTTTCTTCGCTTGCGGCAGGCGGGTGTCGGGCGTGTGTCACGTTCTCGCGTGACGCCCATGCACCCTGTGCACGCGAGCGGTGCTTGCAACATGATGCACATCACGCGACAGGGCTCAGCTTGTGCTGCAGAGCAGTCCAGTGGGCTACGGGCACTGGGGGCAGCGGTCGGCGCTGTGGAGCTCCGCGTATCATGTAATGCTTTGCTGACACCTTCTTCACTGCCACGCCGTCACGTCAAGGGCGCCATTGCGCGCCGTGCACTATCTGCGGCCCTGTCCTGCGCGCGGGGGTGCGGCGCGCGGCCGCCGCAGGCTGAGGCCAGCTGGCGCGGCCGCGCGCAGACGTGAAGGGCGCCAACGCGCGCCAGCGCAACGACCGCCTCAACCGCGCGCTGCAGAACTTTCTGTACGCCTGCATGGGCGCCGAGGGCGAGGCCAGCGCCAAGCCCGCGCTCGCGGTGCTCACCGAGCTCTGGCGCCGCCAGGTCTGGCGCGACGCGCGCACCGTCAACGTCATCGGTGCGCGGCGCGCGCCTGCGGCCCCCATACCCTGGACATGTGGGGACACCCTGGTGCCTTCAGAGAAATGGCAGCAGGGCGCGCTGGGCCTGCGTTTGTAGGACATCCCGAGCTGCGGCGCTCATGCAGCCAGGCTTCACGTGCGCGTTGCTCATGTCACTGATGCGCAGCGCTGCGCACTGCCCGCCCGGCTGCACGAAGCGCTTGCGCGGACCGCAGAGCCCGGCGGCGCGCCCCAGATCGCGCTCGTCCTCACGCCCGGCGCGCCGGCGCAGCCAGCGCGGCGTTCCACGAGAGCAGCCGCGCCGCGCTAGCGGCGCTTGTGCTCATTCCTGGCATGCTCGTGCAGCCAGCGCGGCGTTTCATGAGAGCAGCCGCGTGGCGCTCGCGGCGGTCAAGTTCTTCCTGGGCCAGGACGAGGCGGCCGGCGGCGCGAGCGACGACGAGGACGACGACCCGGAGGAGCGCGTGGCCGGGCCCACCAAGGCCGAGCTGTACGCCGCGCACAAGAAGGCGCGCCGCTGGGATTAGGGTTACGGTATGACAGGGTGAAGGGTTAGGGCAGGGCATGCGTCGCCGCGCCCGCCTGACATCGCTCGGGTGCACCGATGGTGCACCCAGAGGTGGGTACCTGTGCCTGCGTGCCAGGAGCGGTGTGCAGGGTGCGTGGACGTGGCCCATCTGGCAAGGAAGCCGCGTGCAGAGTCGGGGCGCACGCGCCGCGCCTGTGCCTCGTGCCTACCGCCTGCTATGTCATGTGCTGCTAGGATGGCTGCGCTGTACAGCCACGTCATGGAGGGGGGTACGCTGCTCTGACGCAGGCTCCCCTCTGACCTTCGACTCCCCACTGACTCCTCTCCGACTGACTCCCCTCCGACACGCCTTCGACTGCCCTCTCCACTCTCTCTGTGACGCCCTTCCCGACTGCCAGCCGCGCGCGCGCAGGGCACCACGGCCTCCAAGAAGAAGAAGCAGGCCAAGCTGAAGCGCGTCATGCACACCGTGAAGAAGCAGGCGCGGCGCGAGCGCGCGGATGGCGCGGAGGGCTTCGCCGCCATCCAGCTGCTGCACGACCCGCAGGTGCCCCCGCCCCGCCCTGCTCCGTTTGCGCATGGAGCCGAGGGCTTTGGCGGCGCCCTGCATACATAGTGGCGATGCAACACCGCTTTGCGGCGCATGTGGTGTCGGCGTGCTGCGGTGAGGCATTGCAGCTCTTGCTGTGCGAGTGTATAGGCGTATGGGCAGCGCCAAGCCAGTGCGATGAAACGCAATAGCACGTATTACCTGAGCCGCGCGCTGTGATAATCCACACGAGATTTCTGACTGGCTTGTGCAAGCACCATAAGGTTCAGGGTGTTCAGGGTGTGTTAGGGCGTGCCGGTGTGATGATACATCATGTTGCCTTCCTCATGAGCGCCTCCGGCGCCCTGATTCGTAACATGAGATAGCTGACTGGCATGCCAGGTCTAGAGTCCCAGTCCGGGGTGTGTCTGTCGGGTTGAGGTCATGTTGGGTGAGCCAGATGGGTGCTGCTGGATGATGCCCAGGGACGCTGGCAGCGGCCCGTCCTGCGCGCATGGGGGACCAGCGGAACAGCGGCCAGTTGCGGGACGGTCGCACATGATGTTTGATTCGGTTGTGCATTGATGCTTGTGCATTGATGCTTGATGTTTGTGCATTGATGGCGACCTCTGGGTGCCCGACACTGCGTTGCTGTGTGGTCCGCGAGTACGCGCGGGAGGCGCAGTGGTGGCTGAGGACAGACTGAACAGAGCGTGCATCAGGCAGGCTGCTCAGGGCAGGCGCGCGCGCGGCGCGGCAGACGTTTGCGGAGAAGGTGTTTGCGCGGCTGCAGCGCAGCGGTTGCGAGCGCTTCGAGGCGCGCCTGGCGATGGCCGCGCTGGTGTCGCGCGTGGTCGGCGTGCACCGGCTGCTGCTCGTCAACTTCTACCCCTTCCTGCAGCGCTACCTGCAACCGCACCAGCGCGACGTCACGCAGCTGCTCGCCGCGCTCGTGCAGGCGCGCCCTCGCTACCTGCAGCCGCAACCTGCGCGGCGTCATGCAGCAGCTGCTCGCCGCGCTCGTGCAGGCGCGGCCTGCAGCCGCACCAGCGTGGTGGTGTCACGCAGCTGGTCGCCGCGCTCATGCAGGCGCGCCCGGCGCGCTGGGCGCGTCGGGCGGTGCCTGGCTTCCGGCGCATGTGTCCGGGCGAGGCCGTGTTGCGGCAGCGGCGCTGGCGCCCCGCATGGCTGGCGTGCACCGGGCGCTCAGCGCCCGCCCGCTCAAGCGCCGCCTGCAGCTAACACCCTATGCAGCGTCCTGCCCTGACCCTACCTGTTTTCCTACACACAGGCCTGCCACGAGCTCGTGCCGCCGGAGGCGCTGGCGCCGGTGCTGCGGCAGCTAGTGGACGCGTTTGTGCATGACCGCGCGCGCCCGGAGGTCATGACGCTCGGGCTGAAGACCGTGCGCGAGCTGTGCGCGCGCGCGCCGCTGGTCATGACGGAGGAGCTGCTGCAGGCGCGCCGTGCGCCCGCCGGCGTGCGCGGCCGCGCACCAGGCCGGCGCTTGTAACATTGCAGGCGCTGGCTTGGGCCCTCCTCGGTTCTGTAGCATGGGTCTGCGTGCCGCACGTTGTTTAAAGGACGACACTGTTAACTTGGCGCTACGCATTGCTGTCACGCACCTCTCCCATGGCCTGGGTCGCGCCCTGCCTGCGCGGACACAAGCTGGGGGGGCGCCCAACATGTGCCTGGGTCATTGGCCATCGCGTGCCGGCAGTGCGGGCTGGGGCCAGCCTGGCGGCAAGCTGCTTGATAGGCAAGCAGCCTGGTCAGGCGACCGTTAGGGTTGGGGTACATGCCATAACGTACCCTACCCGACGCGGCAGGACCTGGCGCTGTACAAGAAGTTCCGCAACAAGGAGGTCGCGTCGGCCGCGCGCGGCCTGATCGGCCTCTTCCGCGAGCTCGCGCCGCGCCTGCTGGAGAAGCGCGACCGCGGGCGCGGCGCGGACGCGGCCGCTGCGCCCGCCGCATACGGCGCCGCGCCCGTGCCCGGCCGCATCCCTGGCGCCGAGCTGCTGCAGGCGCGCCCAGCGGCCGCATGGTTGCTCTTTATTACCTTTTTTTTTTTTTTCCTTTTTTTGGACGACTCTAGCGCTCTCTTATCCGGTGCTGGCGGGTGCCTCACGTCTGTTGGCGCTGCGGCGCTGCGGCGCGCCTTGTGTGCTGCAGGGGCCCAGCTCAGCCTGTAGCGCCTCTGGTCCGTGCATGTGATGATGTGGTTCTGTGGCATTGTACATGTGTCTGGTGTGGCGTGGCGTGCAACTTGCGCCAGACAGCGCAGATTACTTTGCATGCCTCACGTCGCGCCGCTTTCCGACAGGAGGCCGAGGCGCGGGAGGCCGCCGGGCTGGCGAGCGACAGCGGGGATGCCGAGGGCGCCAGCAGCGACGACGCCGGCAGCGACGAAGAGGATGCTGCCAGCGGCGAGCTTGAAGCCGCCAGCGACGAGGAGGAGGGCGCCGGCGGCGAGCTGGAGGCCGCCAGCGCGGAGGCGGCGAGCGACAGCGGGGATGACGGGGCTGCCATAGAAGGCGAGCCGGGTGCGAGTGAAGCGGATGACGGGGCTGCCAGCGAAGCGGAGGGTGATGCTGGCCACGAGGGGGGCGGGGGCGAGAGCGCGGACGAGGCCGCCGCCAGCGGCGGCGGCGAGAGCGAAGGCGAGGCAGAGTCGGGGTCTGCGTCAGGGTCGGGCAGCGACGAGGGCGACGCAGGCGCGGCGGGCGCCGCGCGGCGAGGGCGCGCGGCGAGCGGGGCTGCGGCTGGGCCCAGGGACGGCGCGGGCGCGGAGCCGGAGGGCGCGCCGGGCGCCAAGCGGAAGCGCGCGCCCGAGCCGGGCAGCCTGCAGAGCCTGAAGAGGCGCCTGGCGGGCGCCCACGCGCGGCGCGCGGCCCAGTCGGCCGCCGCGCCGGCCGAGGCGCCGCCGGCCGACGGCGCTGCTCGGGAGGGCGGCGCCGGGGAGGAACCCAGCGAGGGCGCAGCCGGGGAGCGCGAGGGGGGCGCCACGGGGGCCGACGGGGCCGCCGGCGTGCCGCTGGAGTATGGGCGCATCCTGAGCGGCGAGGACTTTGCGCGCATCAAGGAGCTGCGCCACAAGGCGCTGGTGACGGCCGCCATGCGCAAGCACGGGCTGAAGTCCGCGTCCAAGCGCGGCCGGCTGCTGGCGGCGGCCGAGGACGAGGCGGACGAGGCGCTCGCCGCGCAGGCGCGCGGGGCCTCCGGTTGTTGCCCTGAATCAGACCCTGAATTGGAAGGTCGTGTAGTCACGCTATTGGCAGCACTGGAGTTATCCATGACCATGAAGCCATGAAGCGAGAGCTGGTGTCCAGAAGCAGCTTGGAGCGCAGTCCTCTGAAGGCCAAGCACTCCAGAAGGGCAGTCGCTGGGGTAGCGGGAGACCGCACAACGTAGGAAGGCAGCCAGGCCTGGCGCGCCGTTGAAGTAATAGATTGGCAGGGCTTGCCTGATCGGCGATGGAATGGCTTTCGCCAGGTCGGTGACGCGTGGCAGCTGAGGCTGGGGTCTCACGCCAGGCCACTTCTGGGTAGGGCTGGTCGCCAAGCATGGTAGAGAGTAGATTTTCCTTATGTGGCTGCTGGAAGCATGCACCAGTAGGGCAGGGTTGTCAGGGCCGCCGCGCTGGCAGTGCGCAGCTGGCTTTGTTGGAACCTGTGCCACAGCAACGCCCGGCGAGCGCCAGATTGGGCGGGTGCGCGCTGCTGCGGTTTCACGCCGGCTCGGTCGTGTCCGCTCTCAAGGCCCCGCCACATGTCCCCCCTCGCCCCCCTTCTCTTCTGTCAGCGCCGGGGCAGCAGACAGAGTGCATAGCGTACTGGCGCCGATGCCGGCCCAGCCGGCCCAGCCCACTGAGGGGGGCATGTGGCGGGCAGGACGCACGCGCGACGGCGCCGGACCGCCGCGTGGACCCGGCCGCGCTGGCGGGCCGGCACAAGGGACGCGCGAGCAAGGAGGAGCGCCTGGCGCGCGTGCACGAGGGCCGCGAGGGCCGCGAGTTTGGCGCCGCGTCTGCGCGCAAGAAGCAGAAGACTGGCGGGACCAGCAACCGGCAGAAGGCACGGCGGCCCTGGCTTGCAGCGCGCGGCCCTGGCTGCACGCTTCGTTCTCATACAGAGGGCGCGAGCGGCAGGGAGCGCTCAGCTGTCTGCAATGGCATGTTTGTCTTGCCTGCAATGCTTGCACAACATCTTTTCGCTCTTGTCGCTTCGCGAGTTATTTTTGTTCCGCGGCGCGACAGGCGCGGCGGAAAAACATGCCCCTGGCGGCGCGCGCGAGCGCGGCGCGCAAGCGCACCTCTGGGGGCAACCGGCGCGGCGGCAAGGGCGGCGGCAAGCAGTTCCGAGGGCGGCAGAAGGGCGGGCACTAGATGCAGGGGCGAAAGGAGGACGGCGCTGCTGTTGGTCATGTGTGTCGGCACAAGCTGGGCAGCGTAACACTTGCTGCAATACCTGCATACTTTCACGAGACCCTCTCCGTATGAAGCAGGGCAGCAATGAGCTAGGTCCAGCAGATGCCTGAGGTTGTCCAGGCTGCACGAGAGAGGCACGCCACTCACGGTTGGCATGCCAAATGAGGCATGCCACAGGAGGTGCGATAGCAAAGCCAGTTTGCATGACATGGACGGCATGCAAGCATTGCAGTTGGCCTGGCTCAGCGCTGAGGAGCAAGGAGGCGCATGCACTGAGGTTCTTCCATGATCACACCCATCATCGTTGGTCACACAATCCGCTCTGGCCAACAAACTGCTTTAAAGACAATCGGCGGAGGACGCATGGACCCAACGCGACAGACCATGCCTCGATGCTCAGGACAATGCTGAACACAGCGTGCATCCATGGCGGCACTCTACGCAGAGAGCTGGATACTGCCTCGCCGCTGGCCTCACCGCGCCCGCCCTGAGTGCGTGCAATGCATCGCCCTGAGTGCACGCAACGCGCCGTCCCGAGTGCACGCAACGCGCCGCCCTGAGTGCAGGCAGCAACGCGCCGCGTGCATTCAGTGTGCACGCGGCCGCCTTTGGTCACCTCTCACTGCAGCCGGCACAGCACCTCAAGCATGCCACGGCATGCCCGCACAGCAGGGCAGACGCCAGCTGCCGTGCCGAGCCTAGCGGCGGCGCATGTGTGTGCAGCTTGTCCCGAGCCTCTCCTGCAGACCTCAGCAGGCCCACAGCGACCGACCCAGCACCACCGGGCATGCACCCGCCACACGCGGGCGCTTCATGCCGCAAACCCACGCACCTCCCCAGCGGCGCCCGCCTATGCTTAACAGGCTGTGGCACTGCCTGAGGCGGCCGTGCGGGGCGCATCACGCACACAGCCGCACCGCTCGCTACGTTGCATGCTATGGACAGCTTCACCTCATTGCAGAATCTGGGATCAGGATCAAGGTCAGCTGTGCATAAGGCGCGCCTGGACGCCCTCTGCCCCGACACGAAGGCGGGGACCCTGCTCACACTGCTACAAGCGGAGCCACCTAGAGCGCCCTGTCTACATCCTACACCCGACCCTGCAGCCCAGGGCAGCGCTCGCCGTGCGAGGGGCCGGCGTCGGGGTCGGTCCAGTCGCAGAGCAGCACCCGCAGGCCGCAGCGCCGCTCGGCCATGGCGGCGCGCACGAGGCCCAGCTGCGCCCAGGACGCGCGCGCCCAGCGACGGCTGGGCCCGCCGCGCAGGTCCAGCTCTGCTAGGCGCGGCAGGTTCCTGTGTGCCCAGCACAGGGTATCAGTCAGGCCACAGGTCGGTTCACATACAATCGTCACGTGCCGTATGTGGCAGCTTCAAGGACACAGCAGAGGCCCTGGGTGACCAAAACAAACCGAAACTGGCTGACATTCACTCGACACCTACCACTGCGAGAGTCCTCACCGCCTTTGGGCGGTGCTATGGAGCGGCAGGGCGCTGGCGCAGCGTGGCCGGGCCGGCGCGCAGGGCGCGCACCCCACAAGCTGCGCAAGCGGCACGGTGCGGCGCGGCGTCGGCGCGGCCGCGGCGTCCAGCACGACCAGGGCCAGCGCGGGGTCTGGCGGCGGCGCGCCGGCGTCCGGCGGCGCGGGCAGCGCGCCGGCGTGCGCGCCCGGCGGCGCGAGCCCGGCCATGGCCGCCAGGGACGCCGCCGACGCGGGCGCCGCGGGCGCGGCGCCGCCGACCACGCGGCAGGCCCCGCGCGCGCTCCGCTCGCCGTCGCACACCTGCGCGCGGACGCCGCGGGCTCGCTCCGACGCCCGTGCGACCGCGCACAGCTGGCCTGGGGCCCTATCCTCGGAAACCCCCGGGCGCGCCGCTCGCAGCCCGAGCGTGCGTGGCCGGACCAGGCAGAGCGTGTTGCACATGAGGCATACGCGACAGGCAGACCTGAAGGAGTCCCCTTGGCGGCCTGGGGGCACCTCAGTCCCCTCGGCAAGGTGGGGGCCTCGGGCAGCAGCGACCCCCGCGGCAGAGCAGGGGGCGCGAGCAGCAGCAGAGCGCACTGGGCGGCCCCGGCAGCAGCAGCAGGTGATAGGGTTGGGGTCATGCAGGCGAGGGCGGCGGCGGCACCTCCAGGCTCGGGTTGAACGCGAGGCTGATGCACTCCAGGCTCTGCATGCGCGCCAGCACCTGCGCCCGCGCGCGGCCGCCGGCTGTCAGCGCGCCGCCCGCACGCCAGAGCAGCGGCTCAGGCGACGCGCGCGCGCCGCCCGCGCTCGCCGCGGCGCATGGAGCGGCCGATCAATGCGTGCGTGGAGCACGCCGCATTGACGCGGGCGCGCTGCCAGGCGGGGCGGCGCGCTGAGGACGCGTGCCAGGCCCGGGCGCGCGCGATGCGCAGCGGTCCGCGCTCGAACTACCTCAGAGCATGTGCACCACCTTTCGCCGGACCAGCCTTGCTTTCAGGCAATGCGGTTCGCATGCCCTGCGCTCCCGCGGCATGAGAGCGAGCAACCCGCTCGTATCGAGTCAAAGGCTCGGGGCGCCGCCGGCGAAGCTGCTGCGAGGTGCGCGGCGCGGCGGCCAGGGCGCGAGGTGCGCGGCGCGGCGGCCGAGGCGCGCCTGCGGCAGGCGCGTAAAGGCGTTGTGACCCAGGTGCAGGCGCCGCAGCCGCCGCAGGCTGGTCGCCAGCGGCGCCGGCAGCGCGCTCAGCTGGTTGCCGCTCAGGTCCAGCTCCTCCAGGTTCACCATGTGGCACACCTGCCGCCCACTGCGTTTCAATACCCTGCCCCAAGCTGTACCCTACAGCATACCCTATGACACTGACCTGTGCCGTTGCCTGGTCTGCCGCCCTGCTCTGCTGCGCTTCCGCCCGCATGCTCCAGACGTCGCAGCCCTCTACCTCGCCTCCGGCGCGCCTGTGGCCGCCGACGCTCCACACCCCACTGCGCAGCACAGCGCGGACGGGCGCGCGCCCGACTCCGCCGTGTCCACAGACGCCAGGCAGCAGCGCTGCCGTGCCCTGACACGCACGACCGCTGGCAGCGGTGCGCCGCAGACCATGGCCGCTGCCCGAACGCTGCCGCCGCATGCGCAGCCCGCTGCTGGACAGAGCGCGAGCACTTGACGGCAGCCGGCGCATGTCGCAGCCGGCGCCCCGAGAGCGCAGCACAGCAGCGCGCGTGGGCGCGCACCCAGTGCGGCAGCGACTGCAGGCGGCACGCGGCCAGCTGCAGGCGCGCCAGGCGCTCAGTGCCGCACGCGCCGCGCTGGAAGGAGAAGTCGCGCCGCCACTCGTACAGCAGCTGCGCCGCTCGGGTGCAGGGTCAGGTCGTGGGAGGGTTAGGGTAAGGGGTTCAGGGGCCGGGCCGTCGGAAGGCCAGCGGGCGCGGCGGCGGCCGCCGGCGCGAGCGCGCGCCCGCGCGCGGTGCGGGACCGGCGCTGCGTGGCTCACACCAGGCGCTGGGTCAGCGGCGGCGCACGCCTCGGCTCAGGCGCACGGCGCCAGCTTGGCCCGGTTTGAGCAAGCTTGGCTGCGGCATACCAACGCGCGCCCCGGCCACGCTTGCAGCTGATGGACAGCTGCTTTGGCAGCTCCTGAGATGAGCCCTTGGGGTGTGAGTCCCCAGACGCCGCAGAGCGCGCCTTGGCGTCCCGCGCGGCGACCGCGGCGAGCGCGGGCAGCTCGCCCAAGCAGGGCCGTTGGGACGCAGGGGTTGGATGGTAGACCCTAGGGAGCGCGCCTTGGCGTCCCGCAAGGCGAGCGCGGCGAGCGCGGGCAGCTTGCCCAAGCAGGGCCCTTGGAATTCAGAGGGTTAACGCTTGACCCTAGCGAGCGCGCCTGGGTGCCCCGCACGGCAACCATGGCGAGCGCGGGTGGGTTGCTCAGGCCATCCCTCGGAGCCCAGAGGGTGATTGGCAGATCCTAGCGAACGCGCCTTGGCGTCCCGCACGACGACGCTGGTGAGCGCCGGCAGCTCGCCCAGCACGGGCGGCAGGTGCACGCTGCGGCAGCCCGCCAGCTCCACGTGCGCCAGCCGCGCGCAGCCCAGCAGCTGCACCGGCAGAAAGTGCTCCACCGCCTGGTTGCTGCGCGCGGCGCCGGGTGCAGGGTTGGGGTTTGGCGCCGGGCCGGGCGGGGCGTCGGCGACGGGCGCGCGCGGGTGCAGCGGCCGTGCCCGCCAGCCGTGCCCGGGGACCGGCGGGGAGCAGCTGAGCAGCGTGGCGCTCCGCGCGGGGGGAGGCGCGCCTCGCGGCGCGCTCGAGCAGGCGCTGCAGGGAGGGCGCAGTCGGCAGGCGTGCATGCAGCACGCTGGCAGACACTCAAACATGGACGCCTTCGGGGCTGGCGCGTCAAGGCGGCCTGTGCAGTTCCACAGCCGCGGTGTGGCCGGACGCCGCAGCGCTGCGGGGGCCGGCGCGCGCGCCGCACCTGCCCTGGATGTCGACGCTGATGTAGAGCCGCTCGAGCGCGGTCAGGTGGCCCAGGAAGGCCGGCAGGCGCTCCAGCGTGTTGTCGGCCGTGATGCGCAGCTCGCGCAGGCCGCCCAGCCGCGCCAGCGAGATCGGCAGGCCCCGCAGCCTGCGCCGCAGGCACAGGCGGGCTCTGGACTCGCCCCCGGGGGAGGGGCGGCCTGGGCCGCCTTATCGACGGTGCACTGCCCCGATGCTGCTGTTCCCAGCGCTGCGCCGCGGCCGGCTCCGAGGCTCGCAGGGAGAGCAGTGCTGCTGCTGCAGGCGGGGCGCGCGGCCCGGCGCGGCGCGCACCTGCCCGCGAGCTCCAGGGACACCAGCTCGGCGGCGCGGCACGCCGCGATCGCGCTCTCCACGGCCTCCTCGCCCGGCCCGCGGTACGCGCGGCCCTCGGGGCCTGCGTCCAGCTGCAGGCGCAGCTCGCGCACGGCGGGCGCGCGCGGCGCCAGCCACAGCCGCAGGTCGGCCAGGTGCAGCGCGGCGAGCGCGCCGTCCGCGCTGTCCGGCGGCGCGCCGCGCGCCAGGCCGGTCAACCGCACGACCACGCGCTGGTACAGGTCGCCTGCGGCGCATTTTTTTTTTTTTCCACGCGCCGGGGCCCCGCCGTCGCGCGGCGCGCCAGCGCAGCGCGCAGCGGGCCTGCTGCCGCCTCTGCTGCCGCGTCTGCTGCCGCCGTCGTTTGCGCCTCGCAGCGTGTCGCGGGGTGAGCGCAGCGCAGAGGTGCAGGCAGCCTCTGACCAGGCGCGTGCCAGTGTGAAGGACCTAGCACAGCAAAGCATTGCACCCTCACAGGCGTGTGTACAGGCTTCGCAGCACGGCGAGCCTTCGCAGCTGTGTCGGGAATGGCAGGGCTGTACAAGCCGTGCACAGGGGCAACACATGCCTGCACGCACTGCGCGCTTGGGGCAATTCGCAGGGTCCCAGCTATGCTCGAGAGAGCGCTGGAGCTCACCTGAGCTCCGCAGCGCACTCCTGAAGGCCTGACAGGTCAGGGGCAGCCCGGCGCACAGCTCGTCGCGCGTGACATGCGTGAAGACCTTGCAGAGCACGTCGTTACTGAGCACATCAGTGATGACCTTCTCGCCGGTCGTGCTCTTTTCACTTTGGCTGTCCCCAGGCACCCGCGGCAGCGGGGAGCACGCTGCCCAGTCCATCCTGCGCATAGCCGTGCCAAGCCTACATCCTCAAAGCAGTGCAGGCGCCACACCTCTTGTCCTCAGCCACTCTCACACATCCGCTTGAACAGGAGCGGGTCAAGCTTTGAGCAGCTGACGCAGGCCTGGCTCAGGCAGGCAGGGCCTTGCAATTGCTTGTCAGTATGTGGCAGACCTGTCCAGTGTAGCTACAACTCTGATCAGAGCAGGACAAGGAAGTGACTGGGATGCAAGCAGCGGGCCTCCGGCCTGCCGTAGCGGGCCTGAGCGCTGTCCTGAGCGGCAGGATGGCGCTCTGCACTGCGCGCAGCGCCGCGCCTCACGCTGTCCGCGTGCACTTGCTGAAGCAGGACAAGGTAGCCGTGGCTCCTGCTGCTATCCCGCTGTCGAGCCCTGTTGCAAGCACACTGACAGCGCTTACCAGTATTCTGCCCCGCAGGCTCTGGAGGTTACGTTCCAGGACGGCAGGACGTTCAGGTACCCCGCGGAGCTGCTGCGCGCGGAGTCGCCCTCCGCGCAGGGCCGCGGGCGGGCGCGCCCTGCCGCGGTGGCCTGCTGGCGGGCCCCTGTGTGCGCTCCGCCCGCGCCCCAAGCAGCTGAACCAGTGCAAAGCTGCTCGTGCAGGTGGTCGCCGGGCGCCGCCACGTGGGCCTCATGGCTGCTGAGCCTGTCGGGAACTACGGTGCGCACTGCACTGCGCTTGGTGTATTTGTGAAATGTGCTCATGTGTGCGATGCACGCTGTGTGCAGGCGCAGCGTGCGCACAGCGGAGTCCACGGCAGGCTCTGACGTGCTGAGTCATCAGGTCGCCACCAGCCACAGGCGCCTTGAGCAGGCGTGTGAGCGCGCAGCGGTGCGCCTGCAGTTTGATGACCTGCACGGCACCGGCATCTTCACCTGGCCCTTCCTGTACGAGCTCGGAGCGCACAAGTTTGCGCGGATGCGCCGCTATGTGCGGGCGCTGCGCGCGCGCGCGCTGAGCCGCGAGCCTGCAGCGCGCCGCAGTGCGGCAGCCGCTGGCGGCGGCGCGCCGGGGGCCGCCACGACGTAGGCGACGTGAGGCTGTTCGGCGTGAAGAACAGGCAGGGGGTGGGAAAGCAGGCTAGCGGCCGACGCACTCTGTGCCGGCAAACTACGCGAGGTGCGCGCTCTGCAAGTGTGCACAGTCCCACTAGTGAAGGTGGCTGTCCATGCATGTGACTGCAGCAATCCACATGCAAGCATGAGTCGGGCACGTCTGCCGCTGTGCAATGCTCTTGCTTTGTCGGTGCCTTGGTGCAGGTGCAGCCTGGGTGCAGCCTGCATCGTCCAGGTCGGTGCTGCACGTTCTCTCACAGACCCATGTTGTCTGCGTGCACGATCACTGGCAGGTGTCTGCATGGGGCGGCTGAGCAGAGGAGCTTGCACGCCTCCAGCCTGCTCCGGCCTCAGCCCCTTGCCTGCAGCACCTGGTAGCCAATATAGGCGCGCCCCTCCCGTCCCAGCGAGCAGGCGGCTGCGTCTCGACATGGTGGCCTCCAAGCATTGTCCTGCTTCGTTGTTGCGCCTATGTGGAGTCCGCATTGCCACATGCAGTGCAGCTCGCAGTACCTTGCTCTCTCTGATACATGCAGGACCTGGTCTGCATACCAATGCCAGCCTAATTATGCATCAAGCGCCTAACTGCTGCGTGCTCAAACAAGTTTTGGCCCTCTTACCTGCTGGCCCATGCAACAGGTCGCGAGACGTGGCGTGCTCGCGGGACTGAGGGCCTGGCACGGCATCTTGGTCAGCTCCGGCACTACGCTTGGCAGCTGCGCGGGAGGTCCTGGCAGCGGGGCACATTGCCTGGCGACTGGGCAAGCTACACATTTGCGCTTAGAGCCTGTGTGTTGTATGCCAGGTTTGGCTCTCTGGCTGGCGCTGGCAGTGCCAGCCTGGCACTGTGCATGCCGCTATGCCCAGGTGCACACTCTCATGACCTTACAGCGGCGCGTGCCACGCCATGCAAGGCTGCTCCTGTAACCGCCGCTCACACCCAGCGGAGCGCAACCACCAACCCAGCAGCCCCGAGCAGGGGCCGCGCTGCGCCCTGCATTGACAAACCCTCTAGCTGACAGCTCATGCCCTGTGCACCCAAGCCCGGCGCAGGGCTTCAGTTCTGCGTGTCTGGCCAGCCCTGAAACCTGACTCGGTGCTGATAAGCTCCTGCCACCGTGAAGCGAACACACTGATGCAGCAGGTTGCGGTAACACAAAGCCCCCGCCAGCCCCCGCCTAGCTTGGCCCACCTACGACACACTCGCTACCTATTGTTCGCCTGTGAAACAGAATGCCTGTGGATGCAGGGCGCGCTCCTGAATTGCCCTGATAGACAGGTGCAGCTGAAGCCCCTCTGCTGCGATAAGGCGCCACAGGGGTGCGGCAGCACCCCGACCGCTAAGCACCCTTAATACCAGGCTCTGGGAGGAGACAATGCATGTGCTGCCCTGCTACACCCAAGAGCCGCCATTTACCTGATGAAATCATACGCAATGTCAGTTACCCTACAAGCCCCACACGTCCCGCATACACACGCGCACATGCGCGGGCCCCTCCTGTCACCAGCGCACCCCTCCTGATTGGCTGTGCGAAAACGCCGACAACCCTGCCTGCCCCTAGACGCTCACCCCTGCACAGCCACACACTTCATTTGCTGCCGCCGCCGCGCGCCGCTGGCGCTGCAGACGCGCGTCTCGGAGGGCTGGTGGCCTGCCGCGCTGTAACCTCCTTGCCGCAGATGGGGCACGCCTGCCAAGCACGCCGCCAATGCTTACCACCATTGTGGGCAGGGCCAGTGGCTGGGTGGCTCCAAACAGGTGGGAGCGCGTCTGAACCCAAAGCATACCTCGGTCCGAACACCTTCATACGCAGGGCATGGCAGCAAGTGCACAGTGACTGCGATGTCTCATCATCGAGAGTGTGTCTGGCCGCGACAGGCAGCATTTCCTGTACAGGGATAGTGGCCATGCGCGCACGCATATGGAGAATCAACATAGAAAGACAAGGTGGATATGCCTACTGAGCGGCAGCCACTGCCCATTGAACGGAGGGCGAGGCACGCGCGCGCCCGGCAGCGCATGCACCTTCCCGCCACCCTCAGGCCTCCCGCACATCCAAGCAATAGCCGGCACACTCGGCAGCGCGGCGCGCCTTGTTGAGCAGCAGCCACTGCTCAATACAGGGCGGGTGGTAGACGTGCGCGCAGGGCAGCACGCGCACGTCCTCGCCGCCCTCAAACTCCATGCGGCACACCGCGCACTGCTCCTCCTCCACCGCCGCCGCCGCCGCCGCGGCGCCCACGCCGCGCGCGTCCAGCGCAGCCGCCGTGCCGCCTGTCACCGCTGATTTTGTTTCACACCGGCAACCCCTGGCAAGCTGTGCTATGGCCTCTCCAAGCATCACCATCACCATACCTGGTCGTGTTCTGGCACCTAGTCAATGTAAGCGGCGCTTCCCAAAGCACTGTGCTCTCCTGACTGCTACAGGCCTAATTAGCGGCCGAGGCCCCAGAAGTCGCAGGGCAGCCATGGGCACATCTGCTCTCGGCGCACCTGCGGCGCCGCTCGCGGCGGGCAGCGGCGCGGCCGCGGCGGCGGCGGCCACGGGCGCCGAGAAGCGCGCGAGCGGCAGCGCGTCGATGACGGCCTGCGGCACGCCGCGCGGCACCGTGCCCACCGCGTCGCCCAGCGCCTGCAGCTCCTGCCGCAGTCGACGCGCACGCCCCCGTCAGCTCCCCGCAGGCACAGCGCACATGCATGCAGGCGCCGCAGAAGAGCGGCTGCAGGCCGTTCTCGGCTGAGCCAAGCACCGCAAGGTAAGTCTGGGAGACAACCTGTCCCTGTCAGTATGACGATATTCTGGGCAATACACCTTCAAGGCACTTGCTGCACAGCCACCAGCCCTGAGCGTGACGCGCGGCAGATGCATCGAGCTGCGGCGGGTATGCGCGGGCGCGCGCCTCGTAGGACATGTTGTCCGGGTCGACAGAGTCGTCGGTAACATAACCCTCCTCGTCCTCGTCGTCCTCCCCTTCCTCGTACTCGTCCTCGGCTCCTCCGCCTATGTCCGTCGCATCACCCTTGACATGCGCCCTCAACCAGGCTCCAAGACCCATCATCTTCCCCCTCTCTGCCCTCACTGACCTCCCCCCGCTTGCCGCCCGACTCTGCTTTGATCTGACGGGGCAAGCACTTTCGCGGCCCCACTGCCAGCACCGCATGTTCTCATCAAGTCCTATGCGGGCCAGGGAGTCGCCACCCGGGCCTGCACTCATGCCACTGTGCTCTAGGCGCCCCTGACATGAAAGACCTAGAGCTGCTGCATGTGCTGCACAAGCGAGCTGTCACCCCCTTGTTCCCACCGCATGCTCGTCTCCTTCTGTCCTCTTGATCGATACCACCAAACACAAACAGCCTCACCCGGCCTTGCCAGAGCCCGGCAAGGGTGCTGGAGCCGCCGCGCACCCACGCCGGCGAGCTCGAGCAGGCGCCGGTAGTGCGCGCGGTCCTCGCGCTGCTGCAGGTGCCGCGCGAGCGCCTCGTCGTTCATCTCGCCCAGCTCGGCCAGGTCGCCCTCGTCGCTCGTGGCGCCCTCCTCCTCCTCGCCGCCGCCCTCGCTGCCCGTGTACGAGCCCCTACACGCGGCATGTGCAGGTGGAAGACTGAAGCAACAATTTTGGAGACCCCAACCATGAACAGTCTGCGCAACCCGTGTCTCCCAGGTCGACAATGAAGGACAGGCGCAGCCAGGGCTCTGGCAGGCGCGCCAAGCAGGTCCGCGCGCTCGCGAGCTACAGGGCAGCACTTTGACGTGGAAAGCGCGCCAAGCAGCTCTGCGCGCTCGCGAGCTACGAGCCAACACTTTGACGTGAGACAGGCGTGAGGCCCAGGCAGGCGCGGTGCAGGGAGGCCGGGTGCGGGGCGGGCGCGCGCCCGGCGAGCATGGCGAAGGCATGCTCCTGCTCCTGCAGCCTCTTTGCCAGCAGCAGGTCTGCATCCTGTGCGCGCACACCGTATGCTCTTCGATAACGGCTATTGCACACTCTTGAGCTCGCGCTCGCGGCATGCCGGTGTGTGGCCGTGCCGTCACATGCACTGCCCGGCTGTCGCGATAGCTCTCGACAGCTGTGCCCGCGCGCATCGCGTGCCACGCTTCTCACAACGCGTCTGCTTGCGCCGCGAGTGGCCTGCCAGCAGCAGCATCGGCCGCTGCGCATAGCAGCAAACAGCTGCTGTGCGCCACAGCATGAGCTCCTGCACTACCTCCACCAGCTGCCGTGCCAAGCGCCTAAGCACAACCCCGTGCGCACCCTCAGCACGCTGCTTGCCGAGGACCGGTAAGCAGGCAGTGTGCAGCAATTGAGCCCAGCACCGACAGGTGCGCAACCTCGTGCATAGGTAGCAGCACACGCCCCTGTTGTGCGCCCCTGCGCCGCAGGCCGTAGCGCAGCCGCACCTCGGCACTCGGCTCGTTAGCTGCGCCTGCCCCAGGCGCACGGGCGCGCAATACGTCGTCGCCACCGCCGTTGTCAGCCATATCCCGTACGCTCTCTTCTTTCGAGCAAGTACACAGCAGTGCGTGCAGGCTGCTGCGCGCCTCGAAGAGTGCGTGGAATGCGTCAAGCCTTTCTGCAGGACCCAATTTACTTTTCCGGCCTGACAGGAGGACGCCGCTGTGAACTGCTGTTCTACTATGTCGGAAACAGCTAGTAAATAATACTAAATTTTTTTCCCCGCATTTTGTGAGGCATGCTTAGTTTGGCTGTTTGGCAAAGTGTGTGTGTGTGCACGCCGGTGCAGGTCCGTAGCAGGATAATCTGTTGCACGCCGGTGCAGGTCCGTAGCAGGATAATCTGTTGCACGCCGGTGCAGGTCTGTAGCAGGATAATCTGTTGCACGCGTGCCTGTGGAGCCGGACTTTTGGCCTTTTCCCCCTCATGGCTATGCACTGTTACCTTCATCAAAGCACGTTCAGATACCTAAATATCAGACTGATGACAAGCTGACTCAGTGATGTGCGTAAATGCTTTGATGAGGGCACGTTGAAGAGTATAAATTCTGTACTGATGACAATCTAGCTCCGTACGTCCTTGCCATGGTACAGGCTTTAGTGTGCAGAGTTACAAGGCTTGCCCAAGCCCCATCTGCATGCACATATCAACGAACCTATCATGCAAACTATGCATGTTGCACATAGTCTGCAATCATACAAGCAAGTGCGCTTCCTTGAAAAAGGGCACCACGAGCAAGGCAGGCATGGAGTCTCAAGCTGGCTCACGACCACATGTGGCAGGAAGGCTTGCTGATGCAGCAAGCAAGTGCGCCGTGCTTTGTGAGGTACAATAGCGCATGGTCCGGTCGAGTGCTGGGAGTTATGCTCAACGGCAGCGCATTGCAGTGCAGGGCAATAGTGCAGGGCATTGGAGCGGCGCTACCATCCTTGATACCTTCCTATCCTCCCGAGAAATGCACACTTCACCTGTGGTGCAGCAAGATCGCTCGCACCTTCAAACGGCTGACAACCCCAAAGCCGCCAGCCCGCAGTCCATAGGCAAGGAGGCACGGCCACAGACGCATGCCCAGAAGGAGCAGTACACAGCAGCTTGGTACGGGAAACACCTGGAATGAAATGTGCATCTCATGCTGGCGTGCATGCGCGCAGGCTGCCCCGCACCACTACGCCTACAACTACAGTTGTTACGATCCTGGGAATGCATTTCATATACCAGAAACCAGCCACTTGAAGTGCCCGTCAGCAAGCCTGTGCGAGCGATCACCAGCGCCTTGCCGAGCGCACAGGCGCGGGCGCCTGGCTTCATGCACAACCCCGCGCGCATTCTGGCTCCGGAGCCGTTTAGCTAGGCGCGTCGCTGGCCATGCGCAGGTTCCGCACTGCAGCGTCCTCACTTGCCATAGCTGTACCCATTGTTTCCGTAATCGTAGTAGCGGCGCGATGATCCGCTGTACCCGCCGCCACCGTGACCGCCCCCGAAGCCGCCACCATGGCCGCCGCCGCCTCCGTGCCCGCCGCCGCCGCCGCCGCCGCCGTGCCCGCCGCCGCCGCCGCCACCGATGCCGCCGCCGCCGCGCTCGGCGACGCCCGCGCTGTTCAGGCTCATGGAGTTGGCGTCGATGAACAGGCCCACATTGGTGAGCGCGCTCGGGGTTGCCGGCGCGTCGGTGAGCAGGCCCGCAGCGATGCCGTTGGCAGCGTCGTCAGCGAGGCGGGCGGCGGCGCCGCCGAAGGTCGGCAGGTGCACGGCGCTCGTCGCGGGCAGCACCATGGCCTGCGCCGCGAAGGTCAGAGCGGCTAAGTGACTCAGAGCCAAATATCCAGCGACAGAGCCTGGTCTGAGTGTACTGTCACAAAACGCAAGTGGCCATATGGATCCATGCCCTTATGTGGCGCACGAGAAGATTCTCGTCACGGCAACCCCTTCCAGCAGCAGCAGTCACGCAGAAGTTCATTTCAGTGCACCTTGCAGGGCTCTGACTGCAACCATATGCTTGGTGCGGTGCATACGGGCCGGAGTGTGCCCGTCAGGGCAGAGCACCACCAGGGGTAAGGAGAGGTGACTGAGCGTGCGCACCCGGAAGGTCAGTGTGCGCGCGGACGCGTCGTATGCGGGCTCGGTCAGCGCCACCAGCGCGGAGACGGACTGCTTGCCCGACATCGCCTTGAGCACCGCCACGGGGTCGTGCAGCCACATGCCGGACGCCGACACGAAGATACCGTGCATGCTGCTGTTGGCAAAGGCCTCTGCGCCGCGCCGCGCAGCCTCCACTTGACTACCGTGAGGATGCACTCCAACAAATACCAAGTAGAGGACTTGCTGCTTCACACTATACCACGGTAAGGGCAGCATCGGTAGCCTGTATGCCACACTCAACCGGTCTTCACCTTGCCTGGTACAACTTACTGCCTAGGCAGCATGATGAAATCATCCATTTGGCAAGCATGCCCCGGAACCGCACCGGTGCTGAAAACCTCTGTCTCGCCCATGTGCGTGAAGGACTGCACGACGGGCGCCACGTCGGCGAGCACCAGCGCCTGCGCGCTCAGCTCGGCGCGCGGCGCGGCCAGCGTGAAGATGATGTCCGCCGGGGATGCGCCCGCCGCCGGAGCAGGCGCGTACGCCGCGGCGGACGGCGCGCCCGCCACCTCGGCCGAGCGCAGGGCGCGCGCGCCTGCAGGCACAGAGCTGCCTCAGCCAGGCAGGCAGCGAGCGAGCCAGGCAAGATGAGCTCTTCCCAGACTCGACCGACGCACGCACAACTGCAGGGCTGGCCTTGCACTGGGCCGGGACAGCAGAAGTACCAGGCGGTGAGGGGACAGCCAGCTGGCAGGCACAGCCCGCTTGATGTACTCATGCGCGCAATCACTCATACATCGCCTCCCGTGGCTGGAAGAGCCAGGCAGGGTGCGCGGCCAAGACAACCAGGACATGCGACGAGCAGTTCCAGTCCGCTGCCACACGCTCAGGCGATGCAGCTAGCAAACAAAGGGCATGTGCGTGCCCTCCCGTCGTGTGCAAAAAGCCTCACGTGGTTTTGGGCCGGCATCGGCAAGCGCTGCTCAAGACAAGCAACAGCCCGTGCACTTGCAGCCACTTCCGTCCCGCCAAACGCACGTGCATGCATGCGCACACGCTTTACGTGCGGGGCTGGGAGACGAACCAGCGGCGTCGGCGCCCGAGACTAGCAGAGCCGCGAGCACGGCCGCAACCATCGTCAACGTCCTGCGCGGGGCGGCACTGTGAACATCTAACTATATCTTTTCCGGATGCCGAGTCGAACATCCGTAAGCAAAAACACTAGCAGGCAATCGCGCGAGCACAGCACCAGCAAGCAAGAAGACGGCATGGACAGTCTGCAGGCAGGTCTTATTTAGACAAGCCGAGCCTGCGCTCTGAGGCCGGTACCTGGTCGCCATGGTGCACGTCTGTAAAGGCCCGCTTTCGTGCTTAGAGCTTGAAGTATACAGGTAGGCTCTCTGATATCACTGCAAGCTTTGAAGGTTGGATGGGATGAGCGAGCTTATGAAGGGAGCCTAGCTGCTGCAAGCTCCTGCATTACAAATCATGAGTGTGCTTAAACAGACACACGACTTCTGCTAGATTGCAGAGGGGGGGCAGTCAAAGAGTAAGATGGCAATGACAGGAAAGCGCATGCGCATGCCACACTTGAACCCTTGCTGCAGCTTGCTGCTGCCAGCAGACATCGTCTGCTGCAAACCCACCTACAAGCGAAAACAGGCGACAAGTACACAACAACGCTCACACGCTCTTGCAGTGCAGCGCACGCGCCGCGCAGGCTGACGAGCAGCACCTGTCTTGGCAGGCAGGTGCACCACTCTGCTAAGATGAAACAAGAAGCAGCCACCTCACTCTGCAAGCTGCTCAAGCGCTCCCCGCCCAGCTGAGCTGGGTCGCAAGACCTATCAGCAGACACTCCAAAGCCACCGAGCCGCAGTGCCAGGCGCTTTGCTCCCAAAGCTGCACGGCGTCCCCGCCCCATGCGGCCAGCTGCCAGCGGGGCACGCGTGTTTGTTGAATAATACAAATGAATAATACAAAGCAGGCCACCCCACACAGTAGCCTGCAGCGGTACGCAGACCAGGTGACGTCAGGCCGACGCCCTGCGCCTGTGCGCCGGCAGGGACGCTCAAGCCCGCATGGTCAGGGCCCTTGTTTTCCAAAGTGCCAGAGCTCGGACGTGGCCAGCGGGCTGAGCGCTGGCATCGCCTGCGCGGGGCTGCTCCTCCACCGGGCGCGCGCACGCCTCTTCCTGAGCCAAGCCCATCCGTCCCGAAGCAGGTCCGCGTCTGCGGCTGCCAGGGCGCTCCCAGCCCCGCTGCTGCGGCCCGCCGCTTGTCCGAGGCACCGGGTAACCATCGCACGCCTCACACGGCCCACTGGCTCACTCCCGCGTCGCGGCGCGGGCGCGCGGCCAGCAGGGCGGCCGCATCGCCCTGGTCCAGCTCCGCGTCCTCGTCATCCCTCTCGTCAAGCTCCGGCTGCCAGCGCTCCGCCCAGGCGCGGCGCGCGGCCTCGACCCGCCGCTCCTGCGCGCGGCGCTCGGCGGCGCTCCTCTCCAGCGCCTGCGTCGCCGCGGCAGCACATGAGGGGACCGTATGCGCCGAGCAAGTCCTTGTACGCGCTGCTTTGGGACTGCATGCTGGACCCCGCGAACGCCGCTGCTCCCAATGCGATACACGGCTGGGCTGCCACCCAGCGAGGCCGGCCGAGCTCCGCCAGGACGGGCGCAGTGGTGCTGAGATAGGGTTAGGGTAGTGTGGCCGCGCCTTGGCGTGGCAGGCCTCATCGTCGCCATCTGCAGCCAGGCGGTACTTGGGGTTGTCGCACGCGCGCTCGCAGCTGTATAGGCCGCCGCACGCGGTGGGGTGGATCGTAATGGCGCGGCCGTGGGCGGCCAGCAGCCGCGCCATGATCGCGCCCTCCGCGCCCATTTTGTGCATGAAGTACGACTTGTCAGTGTTCCAGTTGAAGCCGAACACGTCCAGGCGCTGCCCGGAGCGCAGGCAGCCGAGCACCGCCAGCGCGCCTGCCGCCCGTGAGAGCACACATGCTGCTCAGCGGCATGTGCGCTGCTCACAACATCTAAGGAGAACAACGCACAGACAAGCGGAGCCCTCCTGCTTGCGCGCCACACAGTGTGACAGCTCGGTCGTGATGGCAACGATGCTCCTACAGCTTCTGAGCCAAGGGCAATCGCTCTCGGCGACCAGCCCCAGGAGACAGGCATGCCACACGGCTGCCTGTGAGGTACTTGCAGTCTGTGACCCTCATGACAGCGCGGCAGGCCGGCGCTTGCTCGCCTGCCCCTGACATGCGCGCCAAATCTCCGCTCCTGGCAGCAACTCCCGGCGCTGACGGCGGACGCTGAATACAACGGCATGTACAGCGCCAACGCCAAGACCAGGGCCGCACCAAGCAGGCCGGACGAGGGCATGGCGACGGCGTCCTCGAGCGGGCGCCCATCAGAAAAGACGTTATTGTACACGGTCCAGTAGTCCGAGATATTCACCTGCGGCGCCCGGGAAGCAGCGCCTTCTCGTCGTGACTATGCTCGTTATGGGTATGCTCACCCTTGCAAGTTCGAGCACGTCAAGCACTGCAGTGCAGGTCACAATAGCGGTTTTGATGGCAGATACTGTGCCACGGCCTCCTGACAGCCTCCAAGTCATTAAAAAAGCACCACGCAAAACCTGTCAACACTTTGCATGCTCAGTTGCAGCGCAAGAGCACAGCCGCGCCATGCTGACTGGCAAGTGAAAGGTGTTGCTGTGCATGGCGCGCAACGCGCGACCTCGCAGCGCGGATGCAAGGGCGGTGCCGGAGCATGGTGGCAACAATGAAGAGAAACAGCCCAAGGCAGCCACCAAGATCATCAAATGATGATGATGCGCTGGCCGGGTTGGATGCAGTGCAGAGCAATTACGGGGCATGAACCACAGCTCACAGGGCGCAGGCGATTGAGCGACATTGTCCTGAGACGGGCGCGCCTGCACAGCCTTGGCGGCGGGCACGAAGGGGTACCGCTCCCGCGCCTCGGCGACGGCGCCCGCGTAGCGCCCGCGCAGGTGGCCGCCGAGGAAGAGCACGGCGCGCGCGCCGGCGGCGATTGCGGCGGCCTCGCGCCGCGGCAGCTGGCGCAGGCCCCAGAACAGTGACGGGCGCTGCCCGTAGTAGCGCACCATCCAGACATCCGTGCGCTCGCCCGGCAGCCTACATTGCAGGGACATGACCATCGGAGTCAGGCGGCGGGCCCCGCGGCGGGGGGTGAGCTGCCGGGCGCTGCTGGGAACGCGCGAGAGGCGGCCTCGCATGTCTATATTGCTGCTGGGTTAGATAACGTAAAATCAGCGTATATGGGCCAAGGCACGCGTGCCCGGCCGCACCAGTTGTTGACCGCGTTGAAGCGCACGACGGCCGCCGCGGCCGCGATCTCGCCGCGCTGCCCGGCGGCCAGCGGGCCGTTGCCGACGAGCGCCACGCTGCCGTTGCCCAGCGCGGCGCAGAAGCCCCGCGCGGACCCTACCGGCCACGGCGCGCCGTCTACCAGCGCGCCCAGGTCCCACAGCTGGCCCGGCCATGGCCCGCCGTGCGCGGCCCAAGCATAGTACCACCGCGCGGGCCCGCCCGGCAGCAGCCTGGCGACCGGGTCGCTCGCGACCCAGCGGCGCAGGCTCTCCGCGGCGCGTGCGGCGCGTGCACGCGCTGCGCCCGCCCAGGTGCGCCGGCCGCCGTAGGAGTCGTCGCGCACCAACTCGCGCAGGTAGTGGGGCAGCAGCGCGGCGCGTTCGCTAAAGTCGGGGTCCCAGGGCTCGTTTGATGCATCGGCCGCCCAGTCAGAGACGCCGGGATCCGCGACAAAGCCCGACCCCTTCAGCGCCACCCCGCCGCCGCCGCCGCCGCTGCCGCCGCCGCCGCTGCGCCGTGAGGCGGCCCCGGCATGCAAGAGACCCTGGGTAGCCCCGACGTGCGACCCCGCCCGGCGCTGCAGCGCCAGCAACGCCAGGCCGACCAGCGCCACCAGCAGGAGCGCGTGCGAGACATGGCGCCGCCTCGAGGCTAGCCCGCCGCCGCCAGGGCAGGGGCTCGCGCCGAGCGCGGCCGCTCCGGCCGCGGCCGCGGCGCCCACGCGGCGCAGCGCCGGCGCGGACGCCAGCGCTCGGAGCAGGCCGTGGCCGCCGTGGCCATGGCCGGCCGGCGCGGGTGGGCTGCACGAACGCGAGCGGTTGCGCGCGAACGGGTTTTCAGGGATCCAGCCAGAGTCGTGGCCCCCGCCAGTCTCCAGGTCGGGCGCAGAGGCGGCGTTCCCGCGCCGCGCAAGCGGCGCGCCCTCAGCGACGGTGCCCGCGAGGCAGGGCCTGTGGGCGCGCCACGGGCCGCCCGCGCCTCCCGCCGGCTGCGGGGCCCGCGCGCGGGGCGCCCGCTTGCCCACGGCGCTTCCGCGTGGCTGCTAGCGGCTCGAGTGGGGTCGTCACGACGACCTTGCTGTGGCCCTGGGCCCGGGACCGCCACGCCCCTTACCCAGCACAGGGACCTGCCGCACAAACACGACTGTGCTCAAGTGCGTCTGAGAGTACAGCACAGGCGGCGCAGTCGACTCAGCGAGTCAACCAGCTCTTGATCAGCAAGTAAACCAGCTCTTGAGTATGCCTCCTTCAGATCTCAAAGCGCACTTGATTGCACAGTTGCACAAAGTGGCCTGCAGCATCTCAGCACCTATTGGATACACCCAACTGTAAAACATAACAAGGCTGGGCGAAACTGATATACAGACCTAGCTTCCCGCCGCAAGTCTTGGCATAACAGTCTTGGCATGCAGCAGAGTACTCAGCAAGCGACACCTGCTTGCCTCCACTGCGCACTGTCTTCGGCCAGAGGTATCAGAACTAACGCACAACACATCCAGGCTGAGAAGCTTGAACATGCTTGGACGCTTCTCCTGTAGTGTCACGTGCGGTCTAGTGAGGGCACAGCCTGTGTGCTGTTCGTCCTGCTGCCTCTAGTGGGGCGCACACCTGTACTCGTACAGCTAGGCGTGCTTGGCCTGCAGAAGGTCCTGAGCAAGACAGCAGGCGCGGAGCCGCCTTCCGTGCCCTCTGTATGTCCTGGCTCCAGCGAGACTTGTGTTGAACAGGCGTGCGCTCTACAGCTGTTTGCTTGCTACATATGCATTCATAGGGTAGGGCTGCTGCGGTTGCTGCCAACTCCGCACAAGGCTGCCTTGGGATCAGCAGCTCAAGCAGCTTGGAAGGGTTTGCAGCAGCTGTGGCCTGCAAGGCCTCCTGAATAGAATAGTGTGATACCAGCAGGACGCGAGGGACGCGCGGCTCCCAGCTCGACCAGAGCACCTCGGCGAGGTGAACTGGAGCGGCCATGACCAGGCCTCTGCACTTTGAGCGGCAGTACCCGTTCCTCACGGCCTTGGTGAGCATACCCTGTCTGGGCTGCGCGCACACCGCGGGACCAACCTCTGCCCGTGGAGACTGGCGCGGGAGAGCACGCTGCTGCTGTCGCGCAGGACTTCCACCTGCTGTGCGACCAGTCGGTCGTGGCCCTCAGCTTCTTCCGCGAGAGCGCGCGCGGCGCAGAGGTGCGCGCCGAACCTGGTCGCCGGCGCGTGTGTCTTGTGCTGCTTGTCTTGTGCTGTATGTTGTCTGCGCCCCTTGCTCTGTCGAGCTCGCTGAACACAATGCAGTGCACGTGCTGAGTGATCGTCGTGATTCCATGCTCGGCAGGCAGAGGTGCTGAGGTGGGAGCCGCCCACCTTTGAGGAGCCGGCATCGATGAAGCGCCGGCATATCGACTTTGCGGCGACTCTGGCCCTGCCCGCCCTGATCCGCAGCTTCTACGGCGCGCTTCCAATAGAGCATGCTCCAGCGTGCATGGCAGCCTGCCGAGGCCGTGCACTAGCTAGAGAGCCTCGTTTTGACAGTTATGCGCCCTAGCTTGCATGGACCCAAGGCCGCACGGCTTGCAGCGCCTCGTGCGGTTCCAAGCGGCACCCCGAGCGCCTGTGCCGCGGCAGGTGCGGGCGCGCTGCGCGTGACGGACGACCAGGTCGTACTGCTGGCGCCCGCGCCCCAGGGCCCTGCCCTGCACTTTGCCTCGTCTCCGCAGCTGACGCTGCTGCCCGCCGCGGGCGCGCAGCCCGGCCGCCGGCTGGCCTCATACGTGCAGGCGCGCGCCTGCTGGGCGTGCCCTGTGCGGCCCAGCTGCGCGAGACTTCTCGAAGTGCTCTGCCCGAGTGATGACAAGCCGCTGCGCCAGGCCTCGTCTGCTCAGCGGTGGTGCTGCAGTGGCAGATCATCGCGCATCCATGAATAGCGCACAGACATGGCACACACTGCCCAACTGTCTGCAACAGTCGCTGCGAACACACGCTCAGGCTTGCCAGGGCTGACGCACCTGAGGAAAGCGCATTTGCAGAGAGGCCTCGCGTTGCAGCGCGGACGCTGACAGCTCCTCCACCTCTGGACGGGCCTTGTTGCTTTGCAGGAGTGCACAGATGGGATGAAGTGTGCGCTGCGCGCGCAGACGCTAGTCGCTGAGCCGGCGCTCCTGCAGTCGGGCATGCTGGGCCTCAAGGCGCGTCGCCGCACGCGACCATTGCTTGAGCAGATGCAAGCCCTTCCTGCATGCCACAGCAGCGCACTAGCGCAGTCGGCGCTTTGCCGAGCGCTGTGTCAGGCAGGCGCTGCGACAGCGCTCTTGGAGCGAGCTGACCCTTCCCGCACATGCCAGTGCTGCCAGCGTGCGTGCGGCCCAGTCTGCCTCATCATGGTTCTGCGGGTCCGTTCACGCGAGCTGCGTCCACAGGGTGTGCAATGGCTGTGCAATGCCGTGCTGCGGCCAAAGAGCTGTTGCCAGACGCCTGCGCAGGGTGCGTGCATGCACATGCATGCATGCCTGCGCGCACGCAAGCCCGCAGATAGCAGCCGTGAGACGCGCGCGTAGGTCACGCTGGTCGTCACGGTGCGCGCCGACGCGGGCTGGCCGCGGCCCGCGCGGCGCGTGGCGGAGCTCGTGCTGCGCCGCAGCGCGCGCGCCGCCTGCCTGGCCTGGCTGGCCGTCTGCCAGCGGCGCATCAGTGCGGCGCTGCGCGACGGCCAGGCATTTGCGCGGCCGCCCGCTCTGCCCGGATGGTCGCATACGAGGACCACTGGTCGCCAGTGCATGTAGTCCGAAGCTCCCCGCTTGCTGGCATGGCGGGGGGCCGCTGGACCCTGGTCCAACTGTCACAGCTTTGCCCGGCTGCGCATGCACACCGTGCTGTCAGCACTGACATGCGACGACAGAGAAGCCGCGGCGACGGGCAGGTGGCGTCGCTGCTGGCGGCCGCGCCGGCGCCCATGCGCACCCGGCGGAGCGGCGTCTCGACGTACTCCGACGGGCACTCCTGTGCGCGCCCACCCGCGCCACCGCCGAGCCAAGACGGAGGCCCCTGTGTCAAGCCGCAACGCCTTGTCTTGTTGCCAGCACACCCCGGGCCCTGCATGTGCTGGCGCGTTGATGACAGCCCCCTCGTGTGCGCATGATGCAGCGCCAGCCCTGCCTTGACAGCAAAGTAGGTGTCTGCGGGCCGGTCACCGGCCAGCCCAGATCAAGCAGAAGGGTCTTGTGCACGGCTGACGCCCGACTGGATGCGCTCCGCAGGCCTGTCCAGCTGGGACGACAGCCTGACGGTGGCCGGCTCGCCGCGCTCGCCGCGCGCGCCCTCACCGGCCAGGGACCCCGGCGCCGGCTGCGGTGCCACGGCCACACCCATCCTCCCACGCATCAGCACCCGCATGGACAAAATCAGATCGGCCAACGGCGGCGGCGGCGCGCCCTCTGGCGAGCACCATGCGGGGCCCGACGCGGGCCCTGCAGCGTCTCTTGGCGGCCTGCGGGCAGCCGTGCCGCGGCTGAAGCTGCCGCCGCGGGGCGCGCGCGGCAGGGCTGCAGGCGCAGGGGTTCCCAACCCCAGTCCCCCTGACGCGCCGCGGGCCGGCCGGAGCGGCCGCGGCGGGGTCTCCGCGACCGCGCAGAAGCCTGCAGGCGCTGCGGGAGCGCCGCAGGGCAGTCGGCCCAACCGCAGCCTGCGACAGATGTGCTGCTGCGGCATGCCGGCCGGGCCGGTGCAGACGCGCTGAGAAGCGTTTGCGGAGACCAGGCACTATGAAGGGGGCCGAGAACAGCCTGTAGGAGCTCATGTGCACCCTTGGGGGCGGCAGGCATGTGAGTGCTCGCAGTAACACCTATAAAGGGTTGGTGCGTCAAGTGGATGTAGCAGGCTCGGAGTGTGTCTTTCTGCATGTCACGGAGCGCTTGCAAGGCTGTGGTCAGGCCAAAGCCCCCGAGGCGCAGCAATGCGACCCTGAGGTGCTGCTCCAGGGTGGCTGGGACCGGTGCGTTCGTGCAGTGCACGGCCAGCAAACGCCACTGTGCTTACTTTGTGCCGGATGCGCATCACATAGGACCGCTTGTTTGATTGTGCTACTGCGCATACAGCTGTACGGAAGACCACTCTTTGATGGGTTTGCATGCAACCTTGTCCCCTATCAACGGACCTTGGACATGCCAAGCTGGCAACAGAGGCTACACTCAGAAGGCCTTCTGGCAGGCTGTCCTTAAGCACGGCGCCTGCAACAGGCAGCACGTCCTTGAGCTCGGCCCCTGTCACAGTCAGGAGCGCGCCACTTTAGTGCCGGGCGCCAGCATGCGGGAGACGAGCCTGGAGCCCCTGACGACCCCCGGCCTCCCCGTGCAGGTGCCGCAGCGCGAGCGGATCTGAGCAGGACGCCCTGTGTGAGCCCGTGTGTATGACAGCAGGGCAAGGCCAAAGCATATGCCGCGCGTACATGCGCTGCCATGATATTGACAGCGCCAGCATGCAGCTGGGAGCCCCACATGCTGGCGCGATGTTGTCGGGCCTGCAGAGGTGGCAGGTCTGCCAGCTGTACCCAGGTCGCAGGGACGCCCTCCTGCCGGTGCGCGGCCGCGCGCGCAAGCGGGCTCGGGTGCCCGCAGGCAGAGCGAGCTTTGAGGACTTGGCGGGGCCGGCAGGGCATGCTGCCCATGTCGGGGTTGCAGACACGCTGCGCCTCTCCCACAAGGCCGCGCACAGGCACACTCTGTTGCTCACAGGCAGGGCGCGCGGCGGGGCCGGCAGGGTATGCTGCCGGTGTCAGGGTCGCAGGAGACCCTGCGCCTCTTCCACGCGCTCGTGCACAAGGACGCGCGCGTGGAGGTGGGCGCCTGGCGCGCGGAGGGCGACGCCGGCGGCGGCGGCAACTTCCGCCTGCGCCGCACGGTCACGTACCGGGCGCCCATGCGCGGCCCGGCCTGGTTCCGCGCGATGTGCGGTGCGCGCCCGCGCCGCCGGCCGGCGACGGCGGCACCCGCGCCCCGCGATGCGCGGCCAGCCGCAAGGGCGCGCGTGATGTTCCTGCGCCCGCGACGGCCCTCACGACAGGCATAGGTTATGGAAACCTTTGCATACCCTACCCTACACCAGTGCGAATGCGCAGGCTCGAGCACCATGCGCATGACGGACCTGCATGAGGTGGCGTACGATGCGGCGGCCGACGAGCAGACCTTCGACCTGGTGTCGCTGCTGCAGCTGCCCGCCGGCCGCATGACCGTCTCGCGCGTGCGCTGGCGGCTGGTGCCCATGGACCCCGAGGGCGGCGCGGTCGGCTCGCGGGTGCGGCCCGCCGGCCCAGCGCACGGCGGCAAGCTTGGGGGCACGGGGGGGGCATGGGGGCATGAGGTGCGGCCAGAGGCCACGTGGGCGTGCCCAACCCAGATCTGAGAGAGCCTGCAGGCCCTGCGCGTCGAGGCTCATGCATTCGCTTGCCTGCTCACAGCACTCTGCAGATACTTTGAGCTATGCTTCTGCACATGGGCGACCCCCCACGACGTGCATCAGCCGCTCCGTCCCTAAGCATGTCCCAGGCCGTGGCCGTCGCGTGGCCGCGTGCAGCGCCAGGCCGCCAGGGGCACTGCCGCTCACAAAGCGCCCTGTCTGCCGTGCTGCCGCTGTCAAGCCGCTGTGGCTGACAGGGGCAGCGCCGCTCACGGAGCGCCCTGCCTGCCGTGCCGCCGCTAGCAGGCCGCCGTGCTGACCATGAATAACCCTACCCCTAACCCTAAAGCCAACGCTGCATGCAAGGTGCACACCAGCGTGCGCATGTGCAGCGGCGCTTTGCGTACGCGGGCCTGCAGGGCGCGCTGTAGACCCACCTGCTGGCGGGGAGACCAAACCCTAACCCTGCGTCTGCGCGCCGCGCCAGGTGCATACCAGCCTGCACGTGGAGCAGCGGCGCTTCGCGTACGCGGGCCTGCAGGGCGCGCTGGAGACATATCTGCTGGCGGAGACCGAGCGCCTGGCGGCCCACTACAACGCGCTCGTCGCGCTGCTCGTGGCCGAGCGCGGCCACATACCAGACTGCCTGGCGTGCCCCAGGGTCCGCTTAGAAAAATGGTCTTCGAAGGCCCTGTGAGTGAGGCTGTGATCGCTTTGCGGGCGTCCCGCTTTCGTGCACTTCCGACACTCTGGCAACCAGGGCGTGCTCATGCCTGCCGGGCGCTCCACCAGAGGCTCTGGAGGCTCTGGAAAGAGGAAGGACAAGTGGAGTGAGCTGCTCTGCAGCCACGTAAGCAGCGAGCTGCCAGTGCCTATCAGGTGTTGCATGCGCATGCGGCCATCGTCATGCAGCGGCCTGGTGCAGCCGCCGCTCTCATGGCGGCGCTGGCCGCGCAGGAGTGGGCGACGTCGCTGCTTGGCGAGCAGTATGCGGCCTACAAAGCGAGCGCGCTGGCGCGGCCGGGCGCGCTGCAGCCGCCCGTTGACGCGGAGAGCTCGCACGAGGGCTGCATGGCTAGCATGGCGGTCGCCGGCAGCCTGAAGAACGCCATGCAGCTGCCTGCCTAATCCGCCGCTGCTACCTGCTGGTCCCTGGCTGCCAGCTCTGCAGGGCTTGCCTGTGGTGTATCTTATCCAGTGGATAATATCCACCGATTTCATGCGTGACACCGTCAGAGGCAAAGCATCTCCCTGTCTTAGAGGAAATCTAGGCCAGTACTGCCATGCAGCACTGAATGAATGAATGAATGAAAGGCCCTACTGCAGCAGCAGCAGGCATGCATGGCAAATGTCTGTGCGCCTGTCTGTGTCCTGTTTTTGAAGCACATAACATGTAACTCCGCCGCCCAGATCGAGGGTCCTCATACGATCATGGCGCATGGCATGCGCAGTACGAATCAGTCCTTGCTCGTGTTTGCTCCAGACCTTGGAATGGCTTGTGCCCCGCAATGGTCCGGCGCGCCAGACACTGCCAGCACATTGCAGATGTCAGCTTGCAGGCAAACACCGCCCACGCGATCGCTCCTCTTTGCGCTGCTTTCCACGTTTGCACTATCTACACCCTTCACACTGCGTGGACAGTATGTCTATGCTTGTTGACAGTCCTTGGCTATGCCTTGCTCTTGCAGGAGTTTTGCGAGTTGTTTGCTGAGCCGGAGCTCTTCATCAGCTTCCACCGCGCCTGCCATGGCAACGAGCGCGTGTCCTGCAGCGGCTGGATCGTCGGCGGCGATGGGGCCTGGCACCGCGATGCGGCCTTCCTCATGCCGTACCAGGCCCCTGCGTGGCTCAAGAAGGCCGTCGGTGCGCATATGTGCAGCGCTTGCCTTCATGCCTGTATCCTAGCGGCCGGTGCAGAGCTGCGGGCTCAGTGCCCCCCTTCCGCCGCAGGGACCTCAGGTTGCTTTCATGCCTGTATGTAGAGAGCCGGTGCAAAGCTGCGGGCTCAGTGTCCCCCTTGCGCCGCAGGGACCTCGCTTGCTTTCGTGCCTGTATCTAGAGGGCCGGTGCAAAGCTGCGGGCTCAGGACCACTTTTCTGCCGCAGGGACCTCGGTCGTGTACGTCAAGGACCACCACACCGTGCACTTTGGCGGGGAGGGGGAGGGCGGACCAGCGGGCTGCGGCCAGGCTCCCACGTACGCGGACGCGGCGGCCTGCAGCAGGCCGCAGGCGCAGCCCGGCGGGGCGCTGGACGCGGCCAGGGCGGTCGTGCTGGCGCGGCTGGCCTCCGGCCAGGCGGCGGGCTTTGAGATGCGCACGGCGCCCGCGCTGGCCACGCCCTGGGGCCGCGCGGTCCCCATCGCGGAGATGCTGTTCTCGTTTGCTGCGGACGCTCCTCCGCCCGCGACCGGCTTCACTGTGCGCTGCCCGCCCTTACCACCACAAGCGCGCTCTGCCGCCGCTGCACTGTCTGCCCCCGCTGTAGCAGGTGCACTGGGTGTAGCAGGTGCAGTGGGGCCCCCTGTAAGTCTTTTATTGTGTATAGCCCATCGGCATCGGTCTGCCGTCCTCGCTGCCTGACGCACCACAGGCTATCATCGTCGGCTGCAAGCTGCACGCGCGTCGCCGCGGGGGTGGCAAAAGAGACCCAGCGCGCACCGCCGCGAGCGGCGCCCCCCTGCGCGCCGCGTGCAGCCGCCGGGCGCGCCAGCTGGAAGGCTGCCAGGGTTAGGGTAGGGCCGACCAGCCCGGCGACCGTGCAGGTGACGGTGGACCTGGCGTGCAGCGCGCGCGAGCTGCGCTGGCTCTGGGCGCTGCGCGGCGCGCTCGAGGGCGTGTTGGTCGGCCAGGCGTCGCTCACGGCGACGGCCTTCCTGGACTTCTGCCGTGCGCGCTGCGCGGAGCACGCCGCTCAGCGCGACTGCCTGCATGAGGCGCGCATCCATCTGCATCATGTTGCACTCCCAATGATAACGGTACAGGCGGGGTCTAAGACACGAGTTCACTCTGCGTTTTGCCTGCATGCGCAAGATTGTGAGGATGCTGGCGATGGGGCGTGGTTGCATGGGTCAGGCGTGGGGCCTGCCCTGCTGGCAGCTGTGCGGGCCTGCTCTTGCAGCAGGTCAGCTGCAGCTTTGGGGCTCCCCCCTGTCATTGAACAGCGGCAGGCGCACCGTACTGCATGCATGCATATGCAAGGCCCTGATAAGGTTGGCGCGGCTCTGATGTCAACAATTCTCACCCTCGTAATGGAGCAGACGCAGCTCTTGCTAGTGCTGTTTGCGCACAAACGCGCCCGCGCTGCTGCGCAACTGCACGCGCGCCCGCAGGGCCGCCACGCCTGCTGACACTCCTCCCTCGGGCGCAGCGCATGCAGCTCTCGCCGGTACTGCGCGCGCGGGCGGACGCCCCGGGCGCGCGCTTCAGCGACTCCGCCTGCAGCTCTCCGACGAGCGTGTACCTGAGCGCCGCGGAGTCGCTGCGCCCTGAGTCAGTGTCCTCCGGCGGCCGCCCTGCCGCGCGAGTGCGGACATTCTGCCTCCCGCGCATCTCGCCGCCTGCGCACCTGCCAGGCTATAGGAGCTGCAGCAGAGCCGCCAGTCCCATTGCTGACCCCTGGTGTGCGCTTGGTATCTGCCGTGAGCGCTCGTACATTGACAGCGCGGCTTCATTTGCAGCTCCGCAGGCATGCACTGCACTACCAAATGCCGCCAGGTGCGCACTGCAGCCGTCCTGCATGCGCTGACACGGCTGGCTGGGGCCGCGCAGCGCGCGCCACGCTGGCGCGCGGCGCTCGCCTGCTGCGGCTGCTGCCCGGGCCGGGGGAGGCGCGCCGACGCGCCGGCCGCCGCGCGCGCCGGCGGGCTCACGCGGAAGCTGCTGCGGCCGGCCAACAGCCTCGAGTGGGAGAGCGAGTGAAAGCGACAGCCTCGAGTGGGAGCGCGAGTGAGAGCGACAGCCTCGATCGGGAGCGCGAGTGACCCGCCGGCAGCCTCCGAGTGGGAGAGCGAGCGAGAGAGCGGCAGCCTCGAGCGGGAGAGCGAGCGAGAGCGGCAGCCTCAAGCGGAGAGCGAGCGAGAGCGAAGGAGAATGCCTGATCTCCCCATAGAAAGCTCGGGCGTGGCTCGCCGCGCTGGCGGGCCCTCACGCTGGTGCGGCGAGCGCTCGGGCAGGGTGCGCCTGCAGGGTCCATGTGTTACGGGCCGCCATGGCCTGCCGCCACACACCTGCCAAAGCAGGTGCGTGGGCAAAAAGAGTTGGTGAGGGGACTGTGAGGTTGCTCTGCCTGAAGGTATGGAGCGGTGCGCTTTCTTGGCGCGTCCTTAGCCGGTCTCTCCTACTAATGTGACTCACAGTCAGCGGGCTTGCATTTTCGCAGTTGTGTCAGAACAGGGTCCAGAGAGAGAATTTGCTGCTTTGTGCGGCAAGCTAGGTTGCGCGAAAGAAATTAATGCTGAAGTCTTCCCTTGCCAAGCTTTTGCTCGGCAGTTCTTTCTGCACGGCGAGCCTTGCTGATGTTGTCAGTATTGGAGCATTCACTTGAGTACACAAGACGCATACCTGGTTGAACAAGGTCCTGTTCTGGTGTGGCTTGAGTTGGCGAGTGCAGTTGCATGTCACTGTCCTGTGACATGCAGCCATGAGCTTTCTTCTTGCATGGTGATCTGGTGACTTCAGCAGAAAGTTCTGCTGCAGAACTGATGCACCCGGAGAATGGACAAGCCTGCATGTACAATATCACACTCCACGGAGCCCTACCGGGCTTCCCATCCAGAGGGGAGGTGCTCCGTCTGTGCTCTTCTCCATGCTCGCTGCATGCACGTTTGCTGATAGCCCGGCAGCCGTGTAGCACACTGTTCCTACAAGAGGCTTGTGCAACTGCGCTAGCTAGAAGGACAGGTCGCGAGCCCTGATCCGCGGGGCCCAGCAGGCCCGGAAGCCCGTCGGCCGCCTGGGCCTTGTGAGCACCATGGTGCGCAAGTTGGAGCTCAACGAAGACCTGCCCGGTACCAGCGTGCAGGCAAGAGAAGAGGCCCACCGGACCTGTCTTGTAACACTGGGGAGTGCCCGCCGTGCGTCACCCTGCCTGTGGCTGGATCTGCAGTCTATTGTGCCGTGAGCAAGAGCGCGGCTTTGATCTGGGTGCCTGGCAGAACGACCCATTGGGGTGCTGCGCACAGACGCTTGAACACATGGCGCCCGTCCCTGCACCAGCCTTGCGGCAATAGTACAGCGGGCTCATATGCTGCTGAGGCAGCAACTGTGGCCTGTGACCACCCCTGTCGCCCTGCGCTGCGCGGCCCGCTGTGCACCAGATCTCCGCCCCTCGCGCCTGTGGCAGGGCGGGCAGGCCCGCGCAGGCCTGCGTTTGCCAGGCCCCCTGCTGGGCAGCGCCCAAGTGCGCGGCAGCAGGGCGCTGCCCACAGCGTGCCGCACGCCAGCAGGAGCTGCGTGTGACGCGCGGCGCGCGCGAGCGGCCTTCGCCGGGACCCCGAGCTTTGAGCCTGACAGACCGCGCCCCGCCAGGAGTTCACCGAGGTGTTCAAGCGCGCGGAGACCATGTACGCGTACCACTGGTCGCTGCACGCCAATGACCGCATCCGCGTGGGGCCCTGGGAGGGCCCCGACCTCGCCACGCGCCGTATGGTGTTCCTCGTGCCCTACCAGGCGCCCGGGTGGTTCAAGCGCGCCGTGGGTGCGCTCGCCCTGGCGTTGCCGGACGCGCGTGAGTGCCCCAGGTGTCTTGCGCCCGGCGCTGCGGCTGGGGCTCGGAGCGCTCCGGACGGACAGGCTTACAGCTCTGCCTGCCTTTTGTGCCTCGCCCTACGCTCGCTTGTCCTTGAACGCGTACTAAAGGTGGTGGCGAGCAGGTTGCGAGCAGGCGCACAGCGAACCCGGCGGGCTGACATGCTCTGGCGCAACGCCGCGGGATGTGAGTCTTGGTGGTGTCAGGCCCGAGACCGGACGCGGACGAGCGCGGAGCTGTGCCAGAGGGCGCCTCACGCGCTGATCCCAGGGCGGCGTGTGCGGGGGCAGGCACACAGGTGGTCAAGACCCGCGACCAGCAGCGCCTGGAGGTGCCCAAAGCCCAGCCAGAAGGGGTCTGTGGACTGACCCCAGGGAGGCGTGTGCCGGTGCAGGCCCGGAGGTGGTGGAGTTCCGCGACCAGCAGCGCCAGAAGGCGCGCGAGATCAGGCCAGGAGGGGCCTGGCCCCGGGCGAGCTGACCCCGGGGCGGCGCGTGCGGGGGGCAGGCACAGAGGTGGTCAAGATCCGCGACCAGCAGCGCCTGGAGCTGGAGCACGCGGCGGACGGGCGCCTGGCCGCGATGACCATGGTCTCCCGCCCGGCGCTGCTCGTGCCCGGCGGCAAGTACCTGCCCATGGGCGACGTGCGCTTCCGCGTCGCGGCCGCCGGCAGCCCGGCCGCGCCGGTCTGCAAGGCGCGCCGCCGCCGCCTCGAGTGGCTTTCTGCTCTGTGTAACGAGGGGTCTAGCAGCGAGCAGTGCTCCCCTTCTGGGTGTCGCTGCGCGGCGCGCTGCCGCCGCCCCGAGGGGCCCTGCATGGCGGGCGGTGCAGTGGCGAGCCGGCGCGCCAGGCGCCGTAGCGCTGGGGCCAGGCGGCTGCTCGTGACGTGCCCTGAGCAGCTGCCCGCTCACGATGTCGCAGCGAGGTCGGCGTGCTGAGTGGGGGCGTGCGGCGCGCAGGTCCACTCGCAGGTGGCCTGCACGGCGGAGGGCCTGAAGTGGCTGTGGGCGCTGCGCGGCGTCATCGAGCGCGTGATGGTCGCGCAGTGCAAGATGGTCGCGGAGACGTTTGTCGCGTTTGCCGCCCGCGTCAGCCGCGAGGGCCTGGATGTGGTGCGCGCACCGGCCGGTCTGGGAGGCAGTCTAAGAACAGAGGGATCACACGTGTCAACGTGAAGTGGAAGGCTACATGGGCTTCAAGGGGCCGCGACAGGCTGCCGGACTGGCACAGGCGCCTGCTCAAAATCGTGGGCTGCATGCTGCACCCCCGGAGGCGCATGCAGAGCCACAAATGCGGTGCAGGGGCGCGCCTGAGCTGGACGCTCAAACGTGCAAGGGCCGGTGGCGCCTCTGGCCCAGCGCCGGGACGCTGCAGGGCAGCAGCTGACGCGGGAGAGCGGTGAGGTGGCGCCGGGACGCTGCAGGGCGGCTGCTGACGCGCGGCAGCGGCGCGGCGGCAGGAGGACGTGCACGCGAAGATACCGGCCAGCCGCGCGCCGCTGGAGCGCGTGTCGCTGAGCCGCGCGTCGGCGTCCGGGCGCTCCATCACGCACTCGCGCAGCCGCTCGCTGAGCATGTCGCTGCGGCGCGCGCTCAGCCGCTCGGGGCGCCTGAGCAGCGGCATGGGCGACCCGACGGTCCCGGTCCCCGGCGGCGAGGCGGGCGCCCCCGGGACGCCCGCGCGCGGCGGCGAGGACCCTGGCGCCGGCCGCAGCGGCAGCCTGGCGCGCGGCAGCGGCTCCCCCGGCAGGAGGGGCCGCGCGTGGCGCCAGCGCGCAGCTTCCGGGGAGGACCCCGCGGGCGGCGGCGGGAGCAGCCCGACGCGCGCCCGGGGCAGCGTGAGCTGGGCGTCCTCTGTCGCGGGGGGCTCCGGCAGGGGGGCCGCCGCCGCGGCTGCACCCCCGCACGCCCAGCTGGCCGGCGGGCCGGCGGACGCGCCGGGCCGCGGCGGCCTGGGGGAGCCCGCCGGGGCCGCAGTGGCGGAGCCTGGTCACGCCGCTGGCGCGGCCACGGAGCCGGGCGCGGACGCGGGGCCGGCCGCGGGCGCGCTGGCAGGCGGTGAGAGCGGGGCGTCCGCGCTGGGCGACCCGCACAGCCCGGAGACGCCGGCGGCGCTGCACAGGCGCAGGCGCGCATGCGCCCCGGCCGCGCTGCTGTGGGCTTGAGCGCGTTGGTGGTGCGCTATATACCATGTGGTCATGTAATTGAGGCGTGTTCAGGCAGGCATGGGCTCTGCTGTGGCTGCGAGCAGCCCACATGGCACCTCCAGTGCATGCCGCGCTTGCCCGAGCGGGCGGCACCCATATGTCAGTCAAAGCACCTGGGGCTGGCCGTCAAGCCGGGGTGGGACTTGTGCAGCTGCTTGGGCGCCGAGCAGGGCCGCGTAGGGTTGCTGGTCGGCGGCCCCGCATGCATTCGTGCCCGGGTCCCCCCGGGTCAGGCGAGCAGACGCGCTCTGCTGCAACTGGCTCACAGCCACTCACGGCCGCTGCTCGCGCCGCAGCAGCTCGCGCGGCGGCGGCCTGGGCCCCGCGCGCTCGCTGAGTGCCGGCGCGGCCAGCATCACCAGCACGGTCTACTTTGACGCGTGCGACGGCGGCTCCGAGCCCGCGAGCTCGCCCGGCGCCGCCGACATCACCGCCACAGCCTACTTCGACACATTTCACGAGGAGGCGCCCGCGGAGTTGCCTGCATCGATCGGTGCGGCAGCGCTGGGCAGCGGCCTCTCCCACATGGGCGGCGTGCTGCCAGGCAGCCAGGGCCGGGGGCAGGCTCTCACGTCTGGCGGCGCCGCCTGGGCTCGCCGTGCGGTCGGGCAGGCCGGGCGCAGCGCGCGCGTATGTGCGCAAAAGTGCCCGGCACCCTGCCTGCTGCAGAAGCTCCAGAGTCTGTGCATGCCTGCACAGGCAGCGCTCTGGCCCGTGTGTCTGGGCCGGATGTGCGGCGGGTGCAGCCGGAGGTCGGCCATGCGGATCATGCGGGCACGGGCGCGCGCGTCATGCACACTACCATAGACAGCTTACCAGCAGGCAATGCAATGGGACTCGGGCATGCCTGCGCAGGCCGCGCGTCGCCGACGCGCTTGGGCCGCGTGGCGGAGGCGGAGGGCGCGCGCTCGGAGCACGCCGGCGCGGACGCCTGGGTCACGCACGCCGCGCCCGGCGGCACCTTCGGCGACGTGCCGGTCAAGCCGCAGGCGGGGCGCAAGCGCCCGCTCGGGACGCAGCGCAGCGCAGCCTCGGGCGCGGCTGAGCGCGGCACGTCCGGCAAGCAGGTGCGCCCATGCTGCGCTCGCAGTCTGCACAGTGCCCAATCTATCCCCACACCCCTCTTCATTCCAGTCTGCCGCACCCTAGCACTGGGGTTGCCAAGCGCATGCGCCCATTTGCGTTTCGCACTCACTGTGCTTGGCAAGCCCCAGCCGAGGTGCAGGGCGCTCACTACTGTCAATTGACACACGTCACGGCAAGCTCGCCCCACGTGTCAGTCGTGTACTGTGACGGCGGGGCCCTACATGCGGTGGGTAGGGCTTTTCTCGGTGCACTCTGTGGCACTTACGTTCGGATTGCTCTGCATGATGCTGGCTATGTTGTGTATGAGGGGTCGTGCTGCTTGCGTTCTTGCATAATGCATGCAAAGGTGCAAGAGGGACATGCCTGAGATGCGCTATGCTATGCCCTGGACGTCACGCTGGCTTTCCATCTTTTCTCATCGTGCATGCATGATTGCGGCAGTGCTGACTGCATGCGTGCACCACCGCGCAGTCGCGCGGCGGGCTCAGCAAGCTGCTGTGTAGCTGCACCAGCCCCGCCGCCAAGGACTAGGCGGAGGACCGACGGCATGGGCGCAAGGCATTGCATGGCCCGCATTTGTGCTCATAGCAACTTTATCCTGCCCAAAGCAAGCGGCTGGCGCTGCATGGCTATACGGAACCATTGTGCGGAACATGCCAACCTTATCCTCCTGTTAGTGCGTAATTTTGGGTGCGTACTGGGACCGCTGGCCAGCTATCGCGCATGCAGCACCCGGTCAACGACTCTGATGTGTGGCCAATTTGCTTGAGAAAGATTTTGAAAAGGGACACTGGCGCGGGGCACAGCGCTGTTGGCCCGCCGTCTAATTCGCGCATTCCGTGCGCTCACTGCGTCTGCTGGCCCACCTTGTTGGCGCAGAGGCTGCCGCCGCAGCCTTATAAGTGTGGTAGTATGAGTAGCAGCACCCACTCGGGATGTAGTCGAACCCGGACCCGGCCCTGCCTCTTGGCTTCACTGGTCTATGTATGCAGCTGTAGTCAAGGACTATTTTCGAGGGGTAACGACCGAGGCAGGCAGACAGCAGTCGCAGTGTTGTAGCCAGACCTGCATGCGCACTGGGTCCCGCTCGTGAGGGCATGATGACGAAGCATTGCCTTGCCTGCGCGCTGCCCGGCCAGGACAGCAGAAGCTCCGCCTGTGGTCACGTGTACATACATGGCGCTGGGCTGGTCACGCCAGCATGATGCTAGTGCAACTGCACGCAGTGTAGTACATCATTCAGGCGCTCCGTTTGCTTGGCGTATGGAGTTTGTGTGACATAGCAGCAGACCGGTCACTTCAGAGACACGCACGCACATCGCTGTAACCTTGCACCGCAAGCAGGCTAAAACAGCTCGCCGTAGACACAGTGACAATGCTTTGCAGCAGAGTTGACAGCACAGTCCAGGTCTATGCTGGATCTATCCGACTGCAGGGCTGCCGGCATGCTCTTCAGAGAAGCATTAGCACTTCGCCTGCACCAGCCTGTCGTCTAGGTCGAAACACGAGCCGTGCACGAGCCCAGCTCAACCCGCACGCATCCACGGGCAGGCAGGCTACAGCTCGCTGCGCAGGAGGTAGTCCTCGCGGTCCATGTGCTCGTGCATGGGATTTTCTGCCGGCGCGGCCGCCGCGGTCGGCGCGGCCGGGAAGTGCACGGGCGCGTCGCCCGGCCGCCGGGCGCCCTTGCGGCAGTACAGCACATGGTACTCCAGCGACCCGGGCTCGCCAAACGCGGTCGCGGCCATGCCCCACGCGTACTGCGGCGCGAGCAGCAGTGGCCGCCTGGCCGCGCAGCGCAGGTCCGGTCCACTCAGACCACAGATCGCTTGCCGCAACGGCGGGTCGCCAGGAACGCAGAAGCAGGCACGACCGAATGTGCGCGCGGAGCCGCGCCGACGGAGGTCGTTCACAGGCGCGCACCGGGCTACAGCAGGCAGCCGAACCAAGACCCACCCGAATACCACACAATCACAGTGCGCTGGGCTGCCAGGGCGTTGGCGGCTGGCTGCGCAGGACAGGGGGCGCGCAGCGCGGCGCGCAGGCGCGCCGCGCGGCCGCACCGGAAGTGAGGCTGCGTAAAGGTGATGGAGAAGAAGGCGCCGTCCGCGGCCAGCACCCTGCGGAGCGCGCCGTAAGGCCAATCGACGCTGCTCTGCCGGACGCCAAGAGAAAGCACACGGCAAAGGGTCCAACCCCCTTTTCTCCCCGCTGTCAATGCAGGCGACCAGCTCGTCGAAGCGCTTCTCGCCAGACGCGCTGGTCGCGGCCATAGCCGGGACACTGGCCGCTAGCAGGAACTGGCAAAGGTAGGAGCGTGGCAGCAGGCGTGTGGCAAGACTGTAGCTTGCACCAAGTGCTCTTCGGCAAACTTGCTGATGTGCGGGTGCGCCCATTCTGTAGTGCTGATCGCAAATGTGCATGTACAAACTCAATCCTGGTCACTGCACTTGCACGTGTGTTCTTATTCTCCGGCATTATGCTCATCAGCAAGAATTCAAGCTTGGGCGGGCCAGGAGCGCACCGGTGCACCTCGCCAAGCATGGCGTGCACGCGCGCGACGGTCGCGCCGTCCGGCGCCCAGGGGCTGGCGTCGGCGGTGAACAGCACATCCATCGCGCCCTTCTCCACGACCTAGCGGCCGCAGCGCTGCGGCACATGGCCTTTGCGACGCAGCCATGCACACAGGCACCATGATGGAGCATGGCGCAGCACCGTGGAACCACCACAGCATCTTCCATGAGCCTCTTGCATGCCAGCAGGCCCAGGGCACCAAGCAGGCTGCACGGGCTGCTGGGAGGGCCGCCATGGGGTGGCAAGCCGCAGCATCATGGAGATACCACGGCATCTTTCCATGAGCCCCTTCTATGCCAGCAAGCCCCATGCAACAGGCAAGCTGCACGGGCTGCTGGGCGGCAGCAGCACAGCGCGCGCGAGCGCGCCTGCGCGCTCCAGGGCGGCGCACCGCATCGAAGGCGCCGCAGCTGAAGGGCAGCGCCAGCATGTCCGCCACGCGCCAGTCGATGCTCGCCATGTCCTGCCGCCGGAGCCGCGCAAACTCTCTTTCAAGCGCGTCTCCTGTTGTTCGTAGTGTAAGCATGCCCCGATTTGGGCACACCGCACAGCATGCACGGGCATGCCCTGCTACGGCGGGACCATGCGCTTGGCGCGCGGCCGCGCGAGCCTGCCGCAGCCCGCGGCCGAGCGCGGCCGGCCCTGCCGGGCGGCTGGCGCCCAGGCCAGGCCAGGCACGGGAGGCCGCCCACCAGGGCGGCTGCGTGCACGCGCATGCGCGCGATCGCGGCCGGCGCGATGTCGGTCGCGGTCACGGCGAAGCCATCCGCCGCCAGGCCGAGCGGCAGCGTGGACGTGCCGCAGCCGAGCACCAGCACGCGCGCGCCTGCCGAGCGCACAACCCTCACGCAAACCCTCCATACTCCCTTCCAGGGCGTAAGGTGGCGAGGCGCGCTTGCGCTCGCCCAGCTGCGCGACACGTCCCTGTGCATGCTGGCGGCTCCAGAGCTGCGACGCTGCTGCGCACGTCCAAGCCTCTGCTTACCCCTCCACAGAGTACCAGCTCTTCACTTCAAAATATATGAAGGTCACAGACACTTGAGGCGCGGGGCAGGCGCGCGCCCGGCTGCAGCCGCGGCGCCAGCAGCGGCCGGAATGCGGCGTACGCGCCAAACCACTCGTGCGCGTCGCCCGCCTCAAAGCGCGCCTGCCAGAAGCCCGGCGCGGCGTACTCCGCCGTTCGCGCCGGCACAAACCCCGTCGGGGTCATCCGTCCGTCTGCATGGCGTCCGCGCTGCGCGGACTGCCCGCAGGCTCCGGACCGCCCGCGGCCGGCCTCAGGGCGTCTGCGCCTCCCGCAGGCAGGCTGCCATCGCCGGCGGCGGGCCCGGCGGCGCCTGCCGGCTCCAAGACCTGCAGCGCGTCGGCCAGCCGCTGCTGCACCACCGCAATTTTGCGCTCGGCGATGCCCGCCTGCATGGCACCATGCGGCTGTCTTGAGAGTGTCTGACGTGACGGCTGCCACATGACCGAACTTTGGTGGAGTGGACGGTCATAAGACCCCGTTCCAGAGCTGCGAACTGGCGCCCGGCCAAGCCAGGCAGCACACAGTGAAGGGCTGCCACAGGCACATGACACATACTTGCCAGAACTTTGCACATGTGCAATCTTGCTAGCAACTTTGTCACTGTAGCACAGAGGGTTGATGACACAGGATGGAAGCAGGCAAACACGGCTCAAATATACTCAGGCCTGCCCAGGTGAGCAGCAATTGTGGTGCCAACGGAAAAGGGAACATGCCTGCACACGCGCCAAGTAAGAGTTGTTCTTGAGCTGGATTGGGTTGGCAAAGCGCTGCACAGCGGGCACCAACACTTCCTGGACCTCCTGTTCGGGGCAAGCCAGGCTTACTGCACTCCCTGCAGACTTGCATGCAGACTTGTGAACGTGTATGGGGCGCCTCTCGGCCACACCCATGTCACGTTATATACGTCGATGTGTGCATCGGTGTGCAGCTTCATGTATACAAACAGGGAAAGCAAGCAGTAGAAGGGAATTTACATACATCAGCGCTTGTGCTGCCCGTGCGTATGGCATTGCGCGCCTTGATGGTCTGCAAAAACTGCGAGCACAGCTGCTGCGTGACGGCGGGGTCGGCCTGCCCGACCTTTGCCAGCTCCTCCACAACTTCTCCAGCAAGCTCCACCGCCCGCACGACCTTCTGCAAAGTTTGTACATGTCGTTACTCCTACAAGAAGTGTGTGACTTTGGCAACGCTCAACAAGAAGAGCTCAGCGCGCTGCAGGCAGCCACATCATGGACTTTTGTTGCACCTGCTCGCAGGCCTGCAGCTTTACAAACTCTTCAGGAAAGCTGTCTGACATTCAGGAACGCGGCCTGCTGCATCAAGTTAGCTAGTAATTCTCATTAGCCTGCCCAAGTTGGAGGAGGCGCCCAGGCCTGTGTTGCAGAGACCCCGTAGGGCAGGGGTGACAAGCGGAGCTCCAGGAGCGCCCAGAGGTATGCAAAGGCATCCCCGTGTGGAAGCTCTGCGCAACGTGCATCCATACTGTCTGCCAGAAGTGGTGTCAGATACGTACCAGGGGCCTGCGGTCAGCTTGCCAATAAACTCGAGGTGATGGGAGAGTGAGGTGCGCGACGGGGATCGGGAGCGCGCGCGAACGGCCGGTGGGCCGCCGCCAGGCCCAGCATGGACTTGCCGGCAGGCAACGGGCACGTGGATGCCGCCAGCCTGCCGGGCGGGCAGCTCGCAGCAAAAATCTCACAGCGCTACAGGCATTACCTGGACAAAACCACGCCGCACGTGGTGCCGCGGTGGATCGCGCTCGCGGTGGTGGTCCTGGTGTATGCCGTTCGGGCATACCTGCTGCACGGCTACTACATAATCACGTACGCGCTGGGGATTTACAACCTCAACCTGCTGCTGGGCTTCCTCACGCCGCAGGCGCGCCCTTGCGCTGCAGGATGACCAACACTGGAATGCGGGAAAGATGACGCGTTTTGCTCAGGCTGGTGCAGGTCGTTGGATGTTGTGCAGCCTTGCCTGCTGCTGGTATAGAGCACACCAAGCCTTGAGACAAAAGAGAGATGTGTATAAATATGTCAGCTGCGGCAGGCTGCGGCTTTATTGTGGCTGGCGCCATGGCCCGGCATCCCTGCTGGCCCCTGCAGCCTCTGGTTCAGTGCGTTGTGTCAAGGAAATGTGTCAAGGACAGAACTTGAGCGGTGCCAGGGGTGCTCTGCTTTTTGACAGCAGGGAGGTCCCTCTACGCGACTTGCACAGTAGGCGCCGCGTCCAAGGCCATGCAGACGCGGCGCTGCCTGCCTTGAGGTCGGAAGCGGCGCCTGCTTGTTTCAGGATGGCGTCCACTGGTAGCGCGTTGACCGGGCGTCGCAGGTTGGTTTTGAGGCGGAGGGGCGACACTGCTGTGTTTTAAGGTCACGTGTGCTGCCTGCTGTGCTTGGAGGGGTGTATATTGACAAATAAACGGGTTCACTGCAAAGGTTGACCCGGAGCTGGAGGGGCCGACGCTGCCGTCGCAGCGCGAGGACGAGTTCCGGCCCTTTGTGCGGAGGCTGCCCGAGTTTAAGTTTTGGTGCGCTGCTCGTCTGAGTGGACGTGGCTGCTTCTGAACAATGTTACACTGAGCAATGGGCTAAGCAAGATCATGCAGGTGGCGTGCTTGGAGGGCTCAGGACGCAGGGTGTGTGTTGTGTGGTGTACCAGTGTCCAACACCATCTTATGCTAATGCTTGGCAGGCAGGAGCAGGAGACGGTGGCAAGTGTTCTGAGCATGGTCAGGTGGTGAGCATTGCCAATGTACAGTGGCCCATGGGCGCATGTGGCGGCTTGCGCGTGGCAGGTACTCTGCGATAAAGGCGGTGGTGATCGGGTTCGTAATGACGTTCTTCCCCATCTTTGACGTCCCCGTCTTCTGGCCCATCCTGCTGCTCTACTGGTTCGTGCTCTTCTTCGTCACCATGAAGCGGCAGATCAAGCACATGATCAAGTACCGCTATATCCCGTTCAGCCTGGGGAAGAAGGCGCGCCCCGCATGCTCTTGCGGGTGGCCCTGCCCGCGCTTTTGCTTTGGAGGCAAAAAAAACAGGGGCAGTAAGGAAAATGCCTAGCACAGGACGGCCTGCCGCAGAGAGTCAGCTGGTACCCTGTACCGTGCTGACAGCTCAATCAGCGCACGTGAGTAACTGCAGCTTCGAACATGCACCTCATTTATATCACGGAGGACTTGGTATGCTGCGGCAGAGCTATGGCGGCGGCGGCGGCAAGGGAGGGAAGAGTGCTGGCTCGTCCAAGTGAAGCGGGCGCGCATGGCTGACAGCCGTTGACAGCCGCGCCAGCCTTCGCGGGCCCTGGCGGAGATTCGCAGCGCGCCTCGCGCACCCTGCAGTGCGGCTGCTGCCCAGGTGCAAGCTGCAGAGCTAGAGCTCTGCAATCTGCATAGTGCGGGGGGAGCAGCTCAGCTGTCTGGGCAGGGCAGGGTCACTGCTGGTCGGCACAGCTAGGCAGGCTGGGCGCTTCCAGAGCCTTGGGGCCGCCCTTTGCAGGACATGCGCACGCAGCAGCTCACTGCATGCGGCATGTCCCGTGCGGTGGTCATGCAGAGCATCGCCGGCCCGCATGCATGACAATGCTCAGGGGCGGAGCAGCTTGTCAAGCTCAGCTGCGCCACCAGCCCAGCGTCCGGGCTGGAGTTTCCGTTTGACCACGCTGCTCCTGGCTTGCGCAGAGGTAGGATTAGGTCTGATGCAGAAAGCTCTGATCTGAACTTGGAAACGTGGTAGGCCATGCGCCTGCTTTGATAACTATTCGAGGTGGCTCGTACACACTTCACTCTCGTGCCAGTCATTCACAGCTGAGCCCTGCCTAGAATTCCCACTTCATACTGTACTGCTGATCACCTGAAACACCTGAAATAAAATGAAATGTACTCCCCCATATGGTGACCTCATCAAGCACGCCCTAAAGCACCCTTGAACAGGGCAGGAAGCTTGCAATAGGCAATGAAGAACGTCAGGCATGCCATAGGACAACCCCTGATACGCAGAACGGCTGTGACAACCAAGCAGTTGTTTTGCGCTAACAATCAGTGAGCTGTGCTACAGCCACTCGTTGTCAAACAATGCCTGGTGGCCCCTCCTCCTTTGCCATGTAAAGCATGCCTCTGCTCTTGTTAATAAGGCCCCTGCATGCACCCTTTACGCGCAAAGCAATCGGGAGACAATGCAGCTGACATGCTTGTATAACCCATTTACCGCGAAGAAAGGCGGCAACACTAGAGCAGGGCCTGCATGCCTATAGACCCTTCCAGGCAGCAGCAAAGGGCATCTGATTGCACTGCTTCTGACAGTGCCGCTAGGATGCCACCGCATGCATCTGTGACTGGCCCCGCAACAGCGCACCCAACCCGCCTGCCAGCGAAATGCTAGCAGGCCAGCATGCGCGTGGATGTCTGGTCCAGCATCACCTCGTCCACGGCCATGCTCAGCCGCTGCGCCCAGCCCGAGGTGCCGGGCGCCACGATGGCGCTCACCTGGTCCATGACCGAATGCGTGGGGTCCAGCTTGGAACTCCAGCCCTCCAGGACGAGCGTCGTGACCACCACCGCGCAGATGTGCCCCGGCATGCTCACCTGAGCGCGGGCACGCTCGATTCCGCATGCTCAGCTCGCCCGCTGAGCCCCGTCATATCGTACGCATATTGCAGAGACAGGAGCTTCCAGGCTTCAGGCATTGGCACGCCTGGCCCCGAGCAGGTCGGTGCACCATGCACGTGCGCGCGCAGCAGCCAAAGGTGCACAGCACCGTTCGCGGCGTGAGGAGGGCACAGGCTGCCGCGCCTGGTGCCGCCGGACGAGCTCCAGCACGGCCGACATGGCCTCCGCGCCATTGGCGAACTGCGCATCGTCCCAGGACCCGCCCTGGAGGCGCTGGAAGTGCACCTGCGCGCTCGCAGACCCGCGTGCCACATTCGGCACAGGCACGCCCTCCACGGCATCTTTAAGAGACCACGCGCCGCAGGCTGCAGGCGCTGCATGTGCGCGTGCAACTCTGCAGACCAGGCACAAGCGCTCGCTGCTGACACGCGTCTCTTGACACACACGCGGTGCATGAGAAGCTGACACATCCAGAGCATGCGCATCAGGAGGTGCGACGGAGCCAAGCTGCACCCGCAACAAGTCTACCGGTGGACCAATATCATGCGCACATGACAGACCTCTGAGTGTCCAACATCCTGCTTGGCAGTCGGCCAGCTTACTTACGTGTGAATGCATTGCCAGCACACAGCAGGTGCGGGCTCGGCGAGCCGGCATGCTGCGCCACCTGCAGGCTGTTGAGGAAGGCGCTGGGGTCGGGGCACGTCTGCGCCGCGCCGGAGAAGCGCAGCGTCTGGCGCCCGATCTCGCGCCCGTCCAGGCGCGCGAGCGCCTGGAACAGCTCCAGCATGATCGCCTGCTCCTCCGGGCTCAGGTGCGTGGCCATGCCTGCGCGCGGCGGGCCGCCTCCCCGGCCTTAGCAAGTGGGACCACCATCAGGCGAGCCACCGCCTGCTCCTCTGGGCTCAGGTGCGTGGCCATGCCTGCGAGCGACAAAGTGCCTCCCCAGCGTCAGCAAGTGCGAGCACCACCAGGCCAGCCACTGCCAGAGCATCTACAGCTCATGTTCCAAACGAGATGTGTGTACATAAGCTCTGGTCACTTTTCATATGTACTGCCTAGAGCCGTTGATGAGCATCGGTGCGCTAACAACCAAGGCTTCAAAACCAGTACTCTGCTCATGCATCAGCAAGCTCAGATACATCATACAGCATGTGAGCAAAGCGCGCGCGCGCACCAACATCCAGCAGCACGATGCGCGGCTGCAGCCAGGCGTCGGGCACAGTAAGGCCATACGGCGCCAAGCGCTGCAGCAGCGCGGCCGCCGGCGCCAGCAGCGGCGGCGGCGGAGGGTCCTGCACCCCGGTCGCCAGACACTTGTTGCTAGCAGGGAGTGAGCACCAATCGATGAGCCACCAACAAAGTAGCAATCAAGCGAGGACAATGCTCTCCTGCACTTGCATCTCTGGGCCAATACGGGCAGCAAGAGTGTCTATAGTCTGAACCCTGATAGCCCTAACACCACCATCGTACTATTGTGCCATCCCCCACATGCCTGTCAATGTTGATGTATTAGATATGTGTTGGTAAGAAGACACATAGGGGGACCTGAAGTGACAAGATTGTTTTTTGGGGGGTGAGCTTCGAAAAAAGTAAGGTACAATGAAACGGCTGACGCGCTAGGGGCACCAAGAGCGCATACCAGGGCCACCAGGATGTTGCCAGGGTGGAGGTCGGAGTGGATGAGGTTGTCCACCAGCATCATCTGCAGCATGGTCTGATTGCCCAGCTGCGCCAGCCTGCGGACACAGGCCACATCTCTCTTATAGCCCAGGAAGCAGGAAAAGTACGGCATAAAGAGGGCAATAAACACGAAAGCAGTCCAACACCCTCACACCCCATGTGGGCAGCAGGATATTGGCCAGCTTGCATCAGCAAGGGTTTATTATGTAGTCAGACTCCTGTGCTGCGGCCATACAATGTGCGCTGTCGCACACACGTTGAAATCTATAGCATGCATGTCAACCTAGGCTGCCATACTCAGCAAGCTCTAGCGTCTCAATAGTCTACCCCTACAGCGCACCGCGAGTTGAAGGCCGACTTTGGCCCTGCCTCCACATAGCGTGAGATGCCCTCGCCCTCCTGCACTCCAGATCTGAAATGATCAAACATATCGCAAATACCCACGGTGCTGCCTGTGACGCCTACTTGCGCACATCTGTGCTTGTGTCTCAAATGCAACCAGCCATGCATCACCGCTGTGAGTCATGTACAAGCTGCTTCACAGGCAAGCAGGACACTTTGAACTGCAAACACAATCTGCCCCACTTTTACAGGCACAAGCGTCCTCGCGCATCATGTGACAAGCCATTGTGCATGTTTACGCACCTCAAACGTTTCCACGAGCACTTCGTCAGACACCAGAGGGTAGACGGGGTACGGAAATGTCACATAGCGCGAGTGCCGGAAGTTGTAGTTGAACTGCCAGAGGTGCCGCGCCTCGCGTGCCAGGTCCACCTGATACACAAAAAGCCACTAAATTAGGTCCATCATCATCCAATTAAATTATGAGCACACTGAGCACACTCTGTACTGCTTGCGTACACTTCCAACATCGCCCCACACTGTATCAACACACGCCGCATGTCTGCATTCCCACAGGCACAGCTGCATGCGCAAGCTGTCTGTTCACCATAGGTATGCCTGATCACAGCAGCTGCCCGAGCTGGCTTCATGGTTTCAGCAGACGGCGCGAGGTCTGCAAACGCACCTGCTCGCGCAGCGGCGCCGCAAACTGCGCGAGGCTGTCCTCCAGGCGCAGGTGCGCGGTGGCCGGCAGCAGCGACAGCAGACGCGCGACGCGCAGCATCAGCGCAAAGTCGCACTGGATGGCCTGCCCGACGCCCGGATGCCGCACCTTCACAGCCACCACCGTGCCTGCAGAGCAGCATTCCTTGTCTATCTGATCATGAGCTTTATTCAGACATTCATAGAGACACTTCTGTGGTTGGCACCACTCTGGGTTTGTGCACATGGAAAACAGGGCTAGCAGACTCAGCAACCTGACAGCCTACAGGCACCCGGTCGACACTTAGATGCAAATCAGCAACCAAGTAGGGCTCTCAGGGCGCGCACCAGGGTCTATGCCAGTATTGCGCGCCCCCTTGGCACTCAACTGCGCCTTGTACACCTGCGCGCGCGTCGCTGTAGGGCTTAGGCACACGCGTGCTGCCGGGCCAGTCTCTTGCTCAGCCGCGCGTCTCTGCTTTGCGCAGCATCGCACAGCCCCTTGCCCCACACGGTTTGCGCGTCGGAGCTTGTGGTATACCCAGCACTTTGAGGACCTCTAGCTAGGCCTTGGCAGGCGAGAGAAGGGCGGTGAGCAAGGGAGCGCGCTTGCCAACAGCCCCGCTGCAAGCGCTCTTTGGCCTATGTCAGCCCGCGTAGGAGTGCAGCCCTCGCGGCCAAAGCTTCGCCTGGACAGGCGTCACCTGTCCGATGCTGCCGCTGGCCACAGGCGTGGCGGGGAAGTCATCAAAGAGCTCGTCTGAAGTTGCGCCAAAGGCGCGCTCCACGGCGGTCTTCGTGTACGCCAGCGAGTGCGCGGGCGCCTGCGTCGGCACTCAAAAGTCACAGGCAGCCTCTGCTGTGACAACACAGCACCGAACTCCATGCGGGCCGGCAGGGCAATCCAGACCAACTCCATCGCGTGATATGTGGAAATGCTGCTCCTCAGACAATTGCAAATCATGTCCTGCCATGAAATGAGCAAGCCGATGTCCGCATGCGCAGGCGGCCCCAGCGCCGCAGACACCTGAACACAGTATGTCGGGGCTGCACCACCAGAGTACACACTCCCTCCTTGAGCAGCGCATTTCTGCATATGCAGCTGCCCCAGGGCAGCGCAGAGTTGGGTGTAAATTGTCGCAGCGCATCACCACATACCACAAGCCCTGACACAACCCCTCGCTCAAAAGCAAGCACGCGCCTGCGTGTGCAGGTGCTCCAGGGCAGCACAGAGGTCGGGCGGGAACAGGTCATGGCGCGTGGCCGCCCACTGGCCCCACTTGATGAACGCCGGCCCCGCCAATTCCAGCGTGCGCCTGCCGCGCGGGCGCCACGGCCCTGGTCACTGGTTGTCGTGCGCACCGTGGACCATAGGTGCGTATCAGGGGCGTCCGTCCTGCTCTCCCTCCAAATTGCAAAGTTGGCAGCGAACTACAGGACTGACTGCCGGATATGCACGCGAGTATGCTCAGGGCGACATCATCAGAATGTCAGAGTGCATCATCGTGCGCGGTATGGGCCTGGAGGCACCACCCATCTGCCTGCTGCCTCCAGGCTATGCCCTCGCCCCGTCTTGAGCCAGGCTGGCGACCTGGGCCTTGCATGCCAGCAGAATGTACTTCAACACAACGCTATAAGACAGTGCCATGCCCGGCCCTCCACACAACACACTCTTGGCTACCGCTCTGTAGTGCACGCCATGGCGTCTGGGCTGAATAAACCTTCTATGGCAAACCTGGCAGGTGCGGATCGTCAGGTTATGTCCAGGGCGCGGCGCCCGCACTGCAGCAGCGCCAACCAGACGCCGGACGCCGGGGCCCAGGCCTCGCTGCAGAGCCGGGCAAGCATGGTAAGCAGGGAGAGCACAGTAGACACCACCAACCCTCTCGCATGGCGCACCGCAGCAGCGTCATCCAGGCGCCGCGGCCCAGGCCGTACTGCAGCGCGGGGAAGGCGGTCAACGCGGCCGGCGCGAACAGCAGCAGCAGGCTCACGGCGCGCCACAGGTCGGCGGCCGACTGCGCCAGCGCGCCCCACAGCGCGGCAAGCGTGCCGGGCTTGCGGCGCGGCGGCGGCGTCACCCACAGCTCCGCGGGCGGGCCCGTCAGCGCCATGGCAAACCTGCACCAGCGACCAGGCGCAACTCAGCAGTGTCGCTGTACGCTGCGAGCATGGGCTTGCATGTGCTCTGGTGCCATGTCGCAATGTCACGTCACAAGGCGCGGGCAGGCGCCCGCAGCGCTGCGTGCGGCCAGCACCGCCGATGCCCGTCCCTGCTGCGAACGTGCAGGTCGGGGCACGCTGAGCGCGGCCACGCAGGTTTAAACCTTACAAAATACCAAAGAAGGAGCGGCCACTAAGCAATTATGCTCCAGTGCACGCTGCCCAGCGAGGCGCGCACCGGTCGCGGCGCAGCGACTCCGCAATGAGCAGCGGCAGCATGCGCTGCACGGGCCCGCCGCCCGCATACAGCGCATTGATGATGGCCACGCGCGCGCCCAGGCCCGGCCGCAGCGCCCACTCCCGCAGCAGCCGCGCGCCCGGGTCCGCCCAGCCTGCAGGATCAGGGTGCAGGTCACGATAGGGACCAGATGCTTTCACTTCAATTGGAATCAACACAGTGCCTGTCAGCGGGTGTGACGTGTCATGCGCAGATCTTGGTGGACATCTCTGGCGGCGAGCAACCTGACAAAAAGCGACCCACCAGCTCTTGACAACGAGCTCAAAGGCCTGGGCCACCGCTTGCATGCGGCCACCCTTGTGATCAAGCCAACAGCGCTAATTGCAAGCGCGCAAGCTGCGCGGCACTTTTGATACCACAGTACACTGCAAAGACAGGCGCATTATTCGCACCCTCTGGCAGCGTAGGGATGCTGGCCATGCGCGCGCGGACCCACTGCGGCAGCTCCGGCGCTGCATAGCCGTAGCTACAGAAGCCCCTGCCCGCCCCGCGCGCAGCGGTCGCCGCCGCCGCTCCCAGGCACGCCGCGCCGCTGCTTGCGCCCCTCGCAGCCGCCACAGACCCTGCAGCTGTCCCAAACGTGCACGCCGCCTGCTGACCGGGCCGCAGCCAGCTGTGTCGCAACCTCGCGCCCGATGCGGCAAAGGTGGCCCCTCCCGGCGGCAGTGCGGCCCGTGCTAGCAGCCGGCCTGCCGGTGCTAGCGCGAGCGCAGGGGCGGCTGCGGCGGCGCTGGCGCCTCGTCGGCAGAGCGGCCGCGCGGCCCAGGGCGCAGTCCTGCAGGCTGCCGGCAGCCGCGCTGCCCGCGCCGCCAGCTGGCCCGCAGCGGCCGGCGCAGACAGGGGAGTGGCCGCAGCGGCGCTGGTTCGCCCGCGATAGGCCAGGAACGCAGGCCAGGGCGACTGCTGGGCGCTGCGGCTGCAGGACGCCGCTGCGTGCGACGCCTGCCGGTCCAGCAGCGCGGCCAGCTCGCCCAGGCGGCGCCGGCCGCCCTGCGCCGCCTCCGACCTGCACAAACAGGGCCAGGACGCCTTAGCAGCACTCCAGCCGCGTTCTTTTGTGGCTTCAGGACCCTCTGATGCCGCAAGCTGCCGGCCTCCCCAGCCGCTGCCAAAGCGCGCGGTGATGAAGGGGCGGCGCAGATCAAGTCGCAGCTACACCTTGCTACCTGAGTGAGGCGACGCCGGTCAAGGTGACCAGAAAGTGGCAGCAAGGCGCCAGCAGCATATTAACTGCTTCAAAAGGGAGACAGTGGAAAACACGCAAGTGGCTCGCCGGTGCGTATCCCCCAGCAGACCCGCCACCGTGCTTAAGCTGGCCAGGTTAGACACCAAATCTAATCTGCAACTGAACGGCGGGGGGGGCTGCACGCACTGCCACAGGGCGATTGCTGCTCGTCCAGCTGCTGGGGCAGCCCTCCTTGACTGGTCCATCAGCTGCTGGCACCAGGCAGAGGCCGCGCGCGCAGTTGCCCAGGGCAGGCAGCACTATGTGCGCGCAGTTGACACCGCGTGCTGCTGGCGCAGCCTCATATCCAGAAGCACCGGCGCTGTAGCGCCGCGTGCTCTCACGCTGCCAGCTCCGGCGCAGGCACCTCAGTGACAGCGTGCACCGCGCTCGGCTCTCACTGTTCTTTCTGCTGCTAAAGCACCTCAGTTTGCTGGTCTGACGACCTTTACCCACGAGCAGAAGACAGTGGGGAGTGCTGTTGTGCATCTGCAGGCCTGTGGGTGGTAACAGCAGACCCTGCCCTGTCTCAGCTCCACAGCAACAAACTCCTGCTGCTGCCTACCAGTAACAAGGCACCAGGAGGACCTCTGGTGCTGCTCTTTGGTCAGGACTGGCCAGCCCGTGACGCGGTGGCAGCGGGCCGCACGGCACTCGTTTGTGCGCAGACCAGCTTCTGAGTTTTGTGTACATACAGCGTGCTGCTGAGACGGCAGCGGCAAAGGTACAGACTCATGCCGCGGTGACGAGGCTGCGCGCGCGCCGCTGAGCGGGATGCGCGGCCTGCAGTTGTGAGGGACGTCGTATGGCGCTGAGCACACCCGGGCTGGGGCAGCGGCGGCCGAGGTTCCAGCGCTGAGCGGGATGTGGTTTGCAATCGCGCTGACTGTCATAGCGAGCACGGGCAACAACATCGGAAAGGCGCTTCAGGTGAGCAGGCGTGTGCACGTGACGTGCAGTTGGCCACTTGGCCAGCTCTGGCAGCTTGCTGTACACCAGCACAAGTGTGCATCTTGTATAAGGCTGGTCGCACGCGTGTGTCAGAAAGAGGCGACTGGGTCCCTGCCCCGCTTCAGCCTCGACCTCAACATCCTGCGCCAGTACTGCCGCAGCCGCCAATGGCTGGCCGGGCTGGGTGCGGACCTCGGCGGCGCGCTGTTCATGGTCGCAGCGTTCGCGCTCGCGCCGGTCTCGCTGGTGCAGCCGGTTTCGGGCGTGGGCCTGGTCTCGCTCGCGGTGTTTTCACACTTTTGGCTGAAGGTGCGCCCTGACAACACGCCGCCCTCCCCAGCTCTTATTGTGTGGGACAACCACTGGAGGTCCGGCTGTCCGTAAATAGTTTTGCTGTTGCCCGCTGCTCAGCACACCCCTCATGTAGTGTGGCCTGTGCTTGTACCAATCCCTGTAGAGATAAGTTGTGGAGACAAGTTCCCATGCGATGTCTCCCCTTGTCCACTAGGACATGTACTTGTTCGCAACCCTGTTCCTGACTCAGGCTGCCACGACCGGTGTTCTGATACAGGTAGCCCGACCTCGCTGCGTCTGCCTGGCAGGAGCGCCTGGGCAGGAGCGAATGGGGCGCGGTTGCGCTGGCGGGCCTGGGCACGGTCGGCATCGGCGCGACGGCCGAGGAAGCCCCGCCGGTGCGCCCTGCGGTGCCTCCGCCTGCGCAGATGCAGCCGTCCTCGCTTCCCCGCAAGGGAATGCTGGAGTCATGCCCGCGCGTCACTGCTGGTGCGGCCCGCGGTGGTATGGCTGGGACGCAATGGCCGGGCGCATGTACGGCAGCCGGGCTTGCATGTCAGTGGGCATATGGGCTGTGGAGGAGGTACACTTATAGGGTTTGGGTGGGCCTAACTCTATGCATTGTGCAGGGTCAGGCGGCACCATCGGGTGCGCGCATGGTGGGCGTGCTGGCAGCGCTGGCGCTGGCGCTGCTGGGCGCGTCGCTGGCGCAGAAGCGCGGGGCGGCGGGCGCGGCGGGCGCGCGGCGGCGGCCGCCCGCTGCCGCGAAGCAGGCCGCCGCCCTGTGCGGACTGCAGGTGGGGCGGTAGGTCAGGGACCTGCTGCTCATGAGCTCACAAGTGAGGGGTATTTCCCTATCACGACCCGCTATGATCGTGCATGATTCCGCAGTAGGCTTTCTGTGTTTGAGCCGCTGCTATCATGTTGCGGCTTTGGTGTTTCGCTAGGGGCTTGGCTGCACAGCAGGCAAGCCCCGTCAGCGCGGCTGTCCGAGCTCCGGCGAACTTCTGCCTTTCATCTTGTCAGCGCGCGCAGGCGGGCGCCTGCTTCGGCCTGTCCGCGGCGGCCTGCCGCACGGGCTTTCTGCTGGCGGCGCGCAGCAGCTGGCTGGCCGCGCCGGGTGGCCTGGCCGCTAGTATAGCCTTCAGCTCCGCGGGCTTCATGCTACAGGCGCGCCAGGCCTTGTCACAGCCGCCACCCGCATGCCTTTGGGCAAGGTGTTCTGTCAATAGGCTCCACAGGCGTGCACGCCCTGCTGAGCGCTGTCGTGCGCATGGGTGTCATTCTATGAGCATGCTGCGGGTACTCAGTTTACTGTGTGGGCACTGCGTACCCCGCCGCACCTCTGACGCGGTTGCCTCGCCAGCATGAAGCATCATCAGTGGCCGAGTAGATGCTGCAGAGCCTGGTATGTGCAGATGCGGTGCAAGTGAACCCCGCGCGGGCGCAGACGGTGGGGCTGAAGGACGGCAACACCGTCGTCCTCTGCACATGTGCGGCGGTGTCATCCATGGTCACAGGCGCGCCGGCTCGCGCGACGTCGTGCCTCCATGTTGACGGGACCTGCTGGCATCAGCATCTGCCTCTGCCATGCACAGGAGTTAAGGCTGGGAGACGGATGCTTCAGTGGCTGCCGACATTGGAAGCTGCCCGCGTGCAGGTGCTCTGCACATGAAGGCTGCTCCGTTGTGCTCGATGTGCGTGCAGTGTTGAGCTGGCCGCAATTTTTGGCAATGCTCTTTGTGCTCATGGTGCCCTTGCTTGCAAGCGCGCAGGTGTGCTGGTGGGCATGCTGGCGCTGGGCGAGGGGCTGCCGTCGACGCGCGCGCTGGGCGCGGCGCGGCTGCTGGCCTGGGCGCTGCTCATCGCTGGCGTGTCTGCGCTCGCCAGCGGGCAAGGTGGGCGGCCAGCTGCTGACTGGTCCATTCAGTCCCGCATGCAACGGGCGATACATGCATGCTGTGGTCCGTCTGCCTGCTGGTAGCAAGAGTGGCGCGACCGGGCTGGATGGCCCTTTTGAGCACTAGTCAGGGCGGCGCATGTCGCGTGCAGCCACACGGCCAGGCCACTCCTGCAGAAGGTTCTCTTGGAGAGGGGCCTTCTGGCATGTTGTGCACTTTCCAGGGTCCCTGCAGTGCTAACCGAGCGACACGGCTGTGGGGATGGGCAAGACCTCGTGGGTGTTGTTGTTGAATCTGAGAGCGCAATGCTGTGCTGAGCAGGCACCTGCATGGTCTGTTCATCATCGCATGTCACGTAGGTGGCTGTGCTCCTCGCCCCGCAGTCGTCTGGGGAATCTCAACATCCTATGCTTTTAATTGCTTGATTTGTTTCTAATACGTCTGTACTGTTGTCGGGCGGCAGGCGGCCTGCGCGAGCTGGCGGCGCAGCTGGCGGGTGCGGTGCCGAAGCAGGCGCTCGCGCGGCTGCCGCCGCGCACGGCGCTGCAGCTGCGCGCGCTCGGCCAGCGCCTGCGCTCGGGCGAGCTGCCGACCACCGCCGTGGCGGACGCCGCCTAGCCGAGCGCGCGGGCAGCGCGCGCAGGACTGCGTTGCTTCTGCGGCCTGTCGTGCGGGCGCTGCGCTTGCGTGTGTGCAGCCGGCGTGCGCACACTGCAAGAGCTGCTGTGTCTGCCGGCGCGGAGCCGTCCAGCGCTGCATGAACGTTCTGGACAGAGTGTGAGGTGGGCCAGCATTGTGCGGGTTCGCCTTGGTCCAGCGGGCTGCCCTAGGCGGGTGTCGTGGCAGCCCCAAGCTGGCCCGCTTTGTGCATAATTGAGCCCAAGTGCCTGAGGCTCTCATGAATTTGGGTGATACCAAATGTCAGTGCAGGTGCATCTCCAGGCTGTAAGGAGGCTGAATTCAGGCAGTTGTACCCTGGATGCCCTGCAACTGCTTCATATGGGCCTTCTTACAGCGCTATGCCCCCGCGCAGCCAGCATGCTCGCTCTAGTTAGGTATGCATGACCTCTCCGGTATCAGCAGCCACAGCGTGCATGGCTGGGCCTCTCTTTCAAGTCTGTGCTCGACAGAACGTGGACACTACACGTTGCCCTTTGACAGGTAGTGACTGCCGCATGGCAGTGACTCGAGGCCAGCGCAAGGTACGGCCTGATCTAAGACCGTCGCAGGCCTCTCGGCAACATGAGCATTCAACAGGCCCCAGACGTGCACCTCTTTTTGGTGGTCTGATTTTCTGATGATTGAAATGCCTCCGGGTCTAGGGTGAGGGCTTGCGTAGCTATTGAGCAACAGCTGGCGGGCCTGCTCCGCTCGACTCACCAGCGTAGAGCTCGCGGCCGACGCTCAACGGCAAAGGTCACACCGGCGTCTTTGGAACAATTCGACTGTGCTGAGTACACCTTGTTGAAGGTCAGGCCCTGGCACCTGCTGCCTTTGGAGCTTGATGCAGACGATCTGAGGCTGAACAGACCTTTGGTGCTGAGTTGTGCTTGCAAGCTCTGCCAGTAGTGCGCTCATGCCTATGTTGGTTGCAGGCGCACTGCGACTGCGCTACGATGGCTGCCTGGACAGGCTGGTTGGGCTGCCTACTGGTACTAGCGCTAGCCTCGTTGACTGCTGGTGGTCCTCCAGCTTTCTCGCGGCCCGTGTGGATTGAGTCTGCTGATGTGTGTCGCGAGCGCGCAGTCATGCTCACCTGTATGCTGTATGCAGTCTAACATAGAAGTCAGCGGGGCAGTGGCGTGTGCCCTCGCCCTGCTGCCTGCTGCGGCGGCACGCGTACATGCGAAGTGGGTGATATGCTCCAGCTGGCGAGTGTGCACCTGCGCACCGGCTGCCCACTGGTGCCTGCTTGCGCAACCCCAGCCAACCTCACGCTCGCAACGCACGGCGCAGCCAGCAGATGGGGGGAAGCAGGGCTATTGCCTAGCGCGTGTCCTTGTAGTGCAAGAGTGATGGTGGGCTTGCAGCGCCGCTCGAGGGGGAGAACCCGTGTGCGTGCATACCAGCCCGGTAGCATACTTTGAATGAGCCGAAGTCTTCACCGACATATTGTGCTCTTACGGTGCGGCTGCGCGCGGCGCAGGCGCTGTGACCCAGGACGCGGCCGCGCCGGCGCCCGCGCCGGCCGGCCCGGCGGCCAACACGCAGTTCACGCTGCTGGCGGCCAACGCGAGCCTGGCTGTCGCGCCGGACAACACGACGACGCTGACGCTGAGCGGGCTCGTGCCGACGGCGGTGTACACGCAGACCGCGCCCGTGCGCGACGTCGGCATCTACAATGCCAGCTTCTTCACGGCCGCGCCGTTCTACGTCGGCCGGTCGTGGCTGGGCCAGCCGGACGCGGTGCTGCTGGGCGGCGGCGGCGCGGTGGCCACCGCGGTCGTCATGCGGCTGCAGGCGCGCGCTCTTGCTCGCCTGGGCGGCTGGGCCCGGGTTCCGTTCTGTGTCACCTGTGTCAGGCTGGGAGCCGGTAGTGGGGTACCACCCTGGCCTGCCAAGGGGCAGGGCAAGATTAAAAGGGCAGGATTAGCGTTGCCTCTGGCGTCCTGCGTGTCAAGAGGTGGCTGTGTGCATGCTTGGCGTGACCCGGTTGCTTGCAGTGAGGGAGTGCCAACCAGAGCCGTGTTGAGTTTGCATGCTGAGACTGATTGCGACCCTGTTGCCAAGGCAATGGGGTGTTGCCTGGCTTGTGTTGTGGCCACATGTGCTGCTTGCATGCACGGTAATAAGACGCACAGCTGGCTGCTTCGCTCCGCTTGTCAGCAGCGGTGTGCGATGCGGGAGTGGGGTCGTTGGCGCTTCAGGTATTGTCAGGAGGTGTGCAAGTACTATATGCTTGGACTGAGCACGCATGGACTGAGCACGCAGGGCGTCCCCTACTACGACAATAACACCTTCACTGTCAACGCGACGCTGCTGTCCGCGCCCAAGCAGCTGAAGTATGCGGGCGGGCGCGCGGCCGCTGCGCTGCTGCAGGTGACGCACGCTGACGTGCATGCAGGCGTTTACGCTACCTCCGTGCGGACAGTGTCGCTGGTTTCACACATGGATTTCTGCAGCATAGGCAGGTGCACATGCTGCGGTTGGCTCCAGTGCATGTGCTCACGCAATTGTCAGCCCGCACCGGCCAGCTGGCCGATTGAGCTCACCAGCACGGTGCTGCGCTCCAAGCAGTGACGATGTATGATGCGGCGCATGTGTGCATGAGCGTGTGTGTGATGCGTGTGGCATTCCAACGAACGCCTGGGCGTGCTGGAGCCTGACAGGGTGGCGAAGCTTGGCTTGGGCGACACACGCCCTGCGGTGGTTAGCTCTGCAGAGGTGCCGACAGAGCGGGCAGCATAGCGTGCGGGCTGCACAGCGCGGGCCGCACGGCACCCACACCGCGCCCGTGCCGCGCAGGCGACCGCGACGCCGGCGGGCGCGCCGCCGCTGAACCTGGTGCAGGCGACGGCGGGCACGGTGTCGCTGGCCAACGCCGCGCTCGTCATCGACTTTGACACGTCGCTGTTCGGCACGGCCGGCGCGCCCGCGCCAGCGCCCGGCTCGGCTGCGGCGGCGGCGCCGGCCGGCGCCGCCGTCTCCACCGCCAACGGCGTGCACCTGGCCGGCATTGTGAACGGCGCGGTGCGCTGCCCGGATGTGAGGTTATATTGGTGTGGGTACCTAACCCTGAACGGTGCAGGGGCAAGGTTGTCCAGCCGCCTGGCATGTGGCGCTGTCCGGCACAGGCTGTGGTGTCCTTGAGCGTTGCTGCTGCAACCCGAGAGGGCAAGCACAGCAGCATTTGGAGTGTCGGCCTCTGCACCAGTGGGCGGACGTTTGCTGTGACTTTCTATAGAGCGATGCGTGTGTGCGTAACCTACGACCGACCGCACTGCACTGCCTCAGGTCTGCACGTGCGTGGCGGGGGAAGCGGCTGCGCCTGCGCCCACGCCCGAGGCGCCTGTGCCCACGCCTGCGGCGCCCGTGGAGCGCGGCCCCGGCATAGTCAACAATAACGGCGGCAGCGGCTCTGTCATCAGTAACGGCGGCGGGCCGCGCATTGTGAACAGCAACCCGCCCGGGGGCCAGAGGTGCGGTGGCAGGAGCGCGTTTCTGCGTCTGCGACGCGTCATTGTCTTTTCTCACGGCCCTAGCCCTACCCTACCTTAACCCTGACGTGCGGCGCGCCCGCGCAGCATAACAAACAATAATGGCCCGCCGGGCTCCTTCGCCAACCTGGGCGGTGGCGGCCCCGGCAGCATTGTGAATAATAATGACCCGAGCAACCCGCCGCCCGGCGCGCCGCCGGCCGGCACCTACAACCTGGTCACCACGACCAGCGACTGCAACGGCCACCAGTCCGCCAGCTACTCCACCGTGCCCGGCCAGAGCGGCGTGTCGTACGTCAGCAATAACAACTGCGTGGGCTGAGCCGCGGCGGCGCAGGCGCGTGGGGTGTAGCTACCGGGCTGTGAGTGAATGGGGCTGCGCTCGTGTTGTGACGCGTGACGGCTGTGTCTCCAGCGACCTGGAACAAGTAGCATAGGCGCAAGAGGTGAAATAAGCTGTGTACAGGGTCTGTGTTGAGAGCGGGCGTGCATGGTCCTTTTTGCTGTGGCTGCTACCTTGCTGCTTGCTGGCGAGTGCCAAGATGCTTGGGACCTGTGTTTATGTATCAAGTAGAAACAGAAGTGGCTCAAGCTGAAGTGTGGAGTTGGTGTGTAAGCAAGTTGTAGATTTTTTGCCGTGCAGGCAACGCCTTCATTGGGTGCAAGCACAGATGAGTGCGCAGGTGTGAGTGAGAGTCTGCGACGCATCAGGCGACGTATCTGTGTCTGGCCTGTGCCAACTGCACATGATATTGTGAGCAATGCTTAATAGGGTTAACCTTGGCAACGTTGCCAAGGTTCCAAGGTGCATGCATCCACGACATCAACCTTGCCTATAAGAACCGGCCTGCCAAATCGCACGCCCTCAGTTGCACCTTTTCCTTTCTTGTATCTGGTGATATAAGTAGCAAGTGCGACGCGCTGAGGTGCGCGAGCGTGTAATAGCTGCTGTTCAAATATGGCGCATCCGTGGCACACAGCGGCACAGGGCGAGGGCGGCAGCTTGCGCCTCATGCTCAGTACGCTGGCCTCCCACGCTGCCGATTCAGTGGTGACACGTGATTTGTGTGCCTGCACATCTAGCATGTCTGCAGGCCACCCCTGGCACACTGTAGCTGTTTGTCTTGGTTTTCAAATAAGGTACGAGGAATCAACAGGGCTGGCTGGGGTGCGGCGCAGTCACTACCGTGATCGGGGTGGGAAGCGCAATGTATTTCATGAGGACACGGGACACAGTCAAGCCTGGCTCCCACGACTTGGAGGGCGATGGTGCGAAGCAGGCGTGGCACAAAGTCACAGACCCCAAGACTCAGCGGAGCAGCGGGTGAACGTGATTGTGGGAACTGGCTGCATCGTAGCACTCCGCCATGTGCGCTGTGTCTTGCTGCAGGGTGAGCTCTGCGGCTGTCATGTCAACAAGCTTGTATATGTATGTGGTGTAGCTGTTTGAGGGCTTTTGCTGTGTGTTTGCACTCGCTTTTGCTAGGGTGAGCCCACCTGTGATGCGCGCCTGCACCATATGTGGCGGGCTGTTGGTCAGTGCGGAGTAAAATATAGCTACCTGGATCAGCCATGCTTGTGGAGCCTCAACATGGGTCAGAGTTTCTGCCATGCTAACAGTAAAAAGTGGCTCGAGTTGTCAAACCCACTTCCTGCTGGTTTCGTGGAATTAACTGTAACCCGCCAAGCACACTCAAGTGCATAGGCCTCAGGTTGCCTCGCAGTGCGCTGCATACACGCGTAAGCCAGACAAACAGGTGCAGCCCCGATCAGGCCGCCCACTCGAGCGCACGCTCTGCCGCATCATCACCCACCTCCGCGAGCTCATCCACCTCCCTTCCATCACCCCAGAAGCCTCCTCCATCATCAGCATCATCATCAACGCCCACATTAGATTCTCGTCTGGTCACAGCGTGCCCATCAGCCTGATGCGTGCGCACCTGCATGCGCGCACCGTGATTTTTTTTACCCTTCCTTTGGCTTCTTGAGGCATGTGCAGAAAAGACCTAAGCAAAAAGTAGTCTATTGACAAGTAACTTACTGTGAAGAAAATGATGGGACATGCATGCTGCTGAGTGAGCTCAGCCCGCTGGCGCCGTTAGCCAATGCCATGCCACAAGCAAGATACACTTCAAAGAGTCTGTGCACAGATGAACAATTTCAAAGCGTCTGTGTCCTGATGAAAAATTATAGGAGGGTTCCTGCCACCTGTGTGATGAACGTGATATTGCAGGTACACTGCAGACCCGATTTGCGCGCTAAACCATGAACAGATTGGTGGCGAGCACGGCGCGGGTGACCTGGACCCATGGGGATTGCTTGGGTCACACACAAGTGCTAGGCCAGGCCCTCAGGCGCGCGCCTCGACGGTGAACAGGTCGGTAGCGGCCATGACGTGGCTGTTCTGGAACGCGCGCGCCGCCTGCGCGCGCAGCTTGCGCACGTCGCACGCATCCCCGCTCTGCGCGCGCCAGTCGAACAGGTCAATGCGCGCACTTATTATGCACACAGCGGCGCGGCAAGACCATGATCACGAAGGCGCCTGCTCTTACAAGTTGCACGCAAAAACAAACCCGATCGTCAGTATTCAGGCCGGCCAGCACTCCACCGCCGCCATGAATGGACCAGGCCTGGCCTGCGGCGCGTGCGGCGCGGGCGCGCCTCGCGGCGGTCGATGTAGCGGCCGCTGAAGTGCGTGAGCACGAGCTGCCGCGCGCGCAGCCGCCGCGCAAAGGCGCCGGCCATGCTCGCGGTGCTGTGCTTGGCGATGGCCGCCTTGTCGCGCATCTCGCCCGAGAATGTGGCCTCGTGCGACAGCAGGTCCGCATCCATACCCGCCGCTGCGGAGGGGTTAGGGGTCAGGGCGGCACAGGCGCGGCTCAGGCGGCAGACTTGAGCCTTGAGGCGCAGGCGGGCCTCTGAAGGCAGACGTGAGGCGCGGGCGGGGCTCAGGAGGCGGGCGTGAGGCGCAGGCGAGACTCAGGAGACCCAGGGGACGCCACCACAGAGCGCGTGTGCGGCTGTCGCGGTGCATACTGCTGCGTACTGGTGGCCCATCCGCGCCCCGTGCTTAGACTCGCATGCAGACGCGCAGCGAGTCTGCAGCCGTGCCCGCATCTGGGTCGGGGCCGAGCCACAATAGTGCTGTCACTACCGTGCAAAGCCTTGGACAATGATGGCTCATCGACCAAGCCCTCCCTCTGCCACAGTTCTCAGCGCGTTGCGTTGCGCGGCTGCAGGCCCCACACCATGTGGAGCACAGCGCGAGCGCCCCCTGCCGGGCACCTGCCGCCACGCAGGCGTGCAGCGGCGGGCGCGCTGTCTCGAGCCCTGGCCGCGCCAGCATACCCTACCCTACCCTACCCTACCCCACTCCACCCAACACGCAGGCGGTAGGCCCGCCGCGCACCCGCGATCGCCTGCGAGTTGCACGTGTCGCCCAGCAGCACGACCTTGCGCGCGCGCCAGGCCGGCGCCAGGAGCTCGCCCGCGCTTACCGCGGCGCCCGCCGGCGTCTCCAGCAGCGCGCCCAGGCCGCCGCGCTGCACCGCGTCCGCAAGCGCTGCCTGCGCGCGCTCCAAGACACGTTGCACACACGGGCTGCGCGTCTGAGCCGCGGCGCACGCCGCTCGGGCTGCACGCCTGGCCGCAGCCCGGCTCTGCGCGCTCATGCAAAGACAGGCACCCGCCGCATCGCATCCCGATCATGTGCGTGGACAGGATGCTTCTGGCGGCACACAGGCGCTGTGAGTGCTGTCCTTTCATATCATATACACCATGCTGAGCGCAGCAGCTTTTGTCGGCACCCGACGCGCATGGCGCGGGCCGCCGCGGGGCGCGCACGGGCGCGATGCCGTGCTCGGCCAGCAGCGCGCGGGCGGGCGCCAGCGGCGGCGCCGCCTCCTGCAGCACGTAGCCCCAGCAGGGCACGCGATGCTCCAGCTGCGCGGCGGTCACCGTCGTGCCGAGCGCCGGCGGCAGCGTCCACGTCGCGCCCATCACCAGAGGCACCTGGCCCGCCGCGCCGTAAGGTTAGGGTTAGACCTAACCCTAACCTTTCCTATGACCAGCGGCACCTGGCCCGCCGCGCCGCGTCCGACCAGCAAACACTTGGAAGCTCCCTACACCATTGCAGACGGTATTCATGGTTCTGCATTTCTTTTGGCACCCGTTCATGGCCTTCACGTGATGATAGGTGCCATCATTTGTTGAGTCTGTTTGCTTCGTCTGATAGTAGGTGAGCGTGTCCGCCGACCATCAGCGGCACCCGCCGCAGGCTGTCATGGCGCGAGGCTCTGCATGCTTTGTTTTAGCATGCAGCGCAGTGCGCGTGCGCAAAGCTCTGACTTGCGCGCGCGAGCGGGCATTGCCTTGACGCAAGTGGATCGGTCGCAAGGCCATGCATGGGCTGCCACCACACTGAGACAGATTCACAAAACCGCGGCCCGGACACGCTGTGCGCGCTGTTTGACATGAGCCGCCTCGCCAGGCCGCAGGGGAGACAGGCGGCCGGGGGCCACACCGAGTGCTCGTCGCGCATGGCCCGGCGCGTGCCGCCGCGGCCGCGGCCGCCCGGCCCGCGGCCGCCGCGCAGCCGCGCCAGCGCTGCCTCCGCGACCGCCGGCTGGTCGGGGCCCAGGCGCGCGACGTGCACGCCGGCGCCGGACCCGAACCCTATTCCTTCCATCGGCGCCGGCGCGTGGCTGGCCGCCGGGTCGACCGTCAGCTCCACGACCAGCACGGGCATCGCGAGCGGCGCCGCGCCGAAGCCCAGCGCCGAGCGCAGCAGCGCGCCGAGCCCGGGCGGCCCGACAACGAGCAGCGGCTCGGCGGCCAGCGGGCCGCCGGCGCGCGCGGCCGAGATGGCCGCCAGCAGCCCCGGCGCGCCGAAGCAGTGGTCGCCGTGCAGGTGCGTCAGCAGCACGCGCTGGATGGTGGCCGGGTTGATGCCGGCGGCCTGGACCTGCGGGGTTCCCCGGTGCCCGGTCAGCGCTCCCTGCATCGCACCCGTGATGGCACGGCCGCCAGTGAGCGCGGCACGACCTGATGTGGAGCGTGTGCGGCAGGGCGAGGCCGCGTGTGACATGATGCTTGCATGCAGCCCAGGGTGGGATGAGGCGGCGGCAGCGACAGGTAGGGTCAGGAAATCCTGTCCTACCCTGCCTTGTGCCCACGCCTGCCGGCAGGTGCCCTCGCCGCAGTCCACCAGCAGCGTGCCCGCGGGCGTCCGGTACGCGATGGAGGACACGTTGCGCCCGGGCGTCGGCGCGCCCGACGATGTGCCCAGCCACGTCACGCGCAGCCGCGGCGGCGCGGCGCGCGCCGCGCCCCAGCGCACCTCCGGCGCAGCGGCCCCTGCGCCGCAGGCGCAGCCGTTGGGCGTGCTCAACAGGGGTGTATTCGGCGGAATTCACGCGAGCGCCGCCCGGGCGATGCGGGACAGGGCGCCCCCGTCGGCGTGCCCGGTGACTTGCGCGTCCAAACACACAGGCGCTGGGGCAGACCACCGAGAAGATCGCCACATGCGCGTCCGCCTGGCCGACGCTTGGCACTGGCGCAATTAGGACTGCAGAGAGCATCCTGTCAGTGGCAGAGAGTTTGGCACCGAGCGCACCTCCAGCGTCATGCCCGGCAGGCTGCGGGGCTGCGGGCCGCGCGACGGCGTCAGCGGCAGCAGCAACGCCCGGGAACAAGTGCGCGCCGGCCGCGCCGCTGCCGCCGGCGCCCGGCGCGTCCTCGAACGACGCTGAGGACGCGCGGGGCTCGTCGCCGGGCCCCCGCTCCTTCTCTGCGCCGTTGACGCCCGCGGCCCGCGCCGGCCTGCGGCCCTCCGGCTGGCTCAGGCTGCGCCGTGAGGGGCCGACTTCGCCGGCAGCATGCAGCGCGCCTCCAGGCGACGGGGCGGCTGCCGCCTGCCCTGCACCGACGCCGGCGCGCTGATGCTGACCGGCCGGCGGGCTGGACGCGGCAGAAGTCGAGGCCCTGGCAGGGTCCGCCGCCGGGCTGCTGCTGCTCCAGCTCGCGGCTCGCAAGCGCGCCGAGCGCTCTGCCAGGCGCTGCGACAGCGGGGCAGCCCGTCGCGCGGCGACGCCGCTCGGTCGCGCCCCCCCACGGCCCGGCGCCGCACTTGCTTCCTCCGCCTGCAGCGCGCCCTGGCCATCGGCGGCGGGCGCGCTGCTCGCCGCGGGGTCCGCGAGCACCCCTGCCTGGCTCGCTGGGCGCGCCTGGCTGGGCAGGCCAGCTGCGGGCGGGCCAGCGGCCGCTGCACCGGCCTCCTGCTCGTCCCGCAGGCCGTCTTGGACGCTAGAAAGGCCCTGGGCCGTTGCTGGGCCTGCTGCAGCCTGCGGCTGGTCATCGGAGCTCGTATCGTCCGGTTGACACGCTGCGGGCGCGCCAGCGCCGGCCGCGTGCCCTGCCGCGGGCCGCAGCGCCGCTGCAGGAGCCCCCCGGGGCTCCTCCGGCGGCGCGCGGTCGCCAGCGCCAGCTTCACCTGCGCGCGGCGGCCAAGGAGAGCGTCTGACGCACGGGTGGCCGACATTGCGCTGCGGGGACCGGTGCAACCTGCTCAAGAGCGCAAACGGACGCACGCATGCCGCAGTAGTAGAGTGAAAGCTAGCGCCAATGGAGAGCTGCACCATGGTACCATGGGCTAGAGCAAGCGTAGGGGCCCGCTGGTAGCGTGCATGCGTCGCGGCGACAGCGGGCTGAGCAAGTAGGAGCGTGCTGCGAGTCGTGCGGCAAGCACCTGCAGTGCTTGCGGCTGCGCGCGGGCTGTGGGACTGGTCACCCAGGCAAGTGAAACACGCACCCGGTGGCGGGCCGGACAGCTCGGCGTGCAGGCGCGCTACCAGGTCCCCCTTGAGCCCCGCATCGCTGAGGCCGCGGTCCCGCAGCTGCTGGCGCAGCTCCGCGACGCGCAGCGCCACCAGCGAGCTCTTCGTAGGCCCTCCGCCCCGGGCAGCGGCGCACGCCGGGCAACGCCGCCGCGGCACCACCATGCCTGGCAAGCATGCAGGGCGCCGGGCGCTGCAAGGCGGACGACCCCACAGGTGGGGCGCCCATGCTGCCATTGACCGCTGGCACGGTGCAGAGCGGGTGCAGCGCCAGTGCAGCGTAGTGCAAGGGTGACCGGCAGCACAGCTTGCTACAGCAAATTGAGCAGCGTGTCTCTACTTGTGGACCAGGTCCTGCAGCCTCGTCGTGCAGATGCAGTGGCACATTGCTGAGGTGTAATTTGAGGTGTGGACCCTGATGGGCCCTTTCTCAGTTCTGACATGCCAGAGAGGACATGCACAATCACGAGGAGCTTCCAGAGAGCAACAAGTCCGCCAGCACGAGGCGCTCAGGTCACCGTCAGTCCAAACCTGATGCTCTGCCAGAGCGTATATGCGGAAGCGGCTCTGTCAGGCTATGCGCGCGCGCCAGCTCAGAAGCGCTCGCCTTTCACGCCTCCAGCGCTTTGGTGGGAGCCCGCCAGGCCATACATATAGCCATACATACTCTGCATGCCACCGCTCCTTTCACATGTGCTTCTTACATAAGATGCGCTTCTGTAGCCCGCACGCTGCTCTGCTTTGCGACCTCGTGCCGCGCTGCACCATCTAGCGGGTGAGCAGACACCTGGCACGGCACTCGAGTGACTGGCGGCACTCGCCGCGCCCGCAGGTGGCATCACAGCTCCACCGCCCCGCCTGCCGCAGCAGCCGCTGGTCCCGAGCTGCAGCGGCTGCCGGCCGCCGTAGCGGCTGCGCAGGGCTGCGCAGAGGCGCAGCGCCGCGGCTGTGCGGGCGCCCTCTGGCCTGCGGCAGCCTGGCGCGCTCACCAAGGCCCGGCGTGGCAGCCCTTCCTGCCTGCGGCGGCCGAGGCGCGGCAGGGGCCGCATGCGCAGGTGACGGCGCCCTGGCTGGAGCAGCCATAACATGTGACAGGAGCGTGCATCACAGTCCCTGGCTGTCTTGTGACAGGCCGCGGCTGTGCAGCAGGCGTAACATGCTAAGTGAGTCACTGCACCTGCACCTGCCAGACATGCACGTGCAGGAAGACTTGCATGCGAATGACCAATCATCCAGCTTGCCACAAATGTGCGACTTGCGATATGCTCATTGACTAGAGAATAACATACATGTAGACGCCAACAGCATGCAAGTTTTTAGCCGTGTGCGCTCATGCAGCTCCAGGCGTGCGTGCGCGCAGCCGGGGTGGGCGGCCTTCGCGCGCAACCTGCTGGCCGGCGGCGTGGCCGGCGCGGTGGCCAAGACGGCGGTCGCGCCGATCGAGCGCGTGAAGCTGCTGCTGCAGACGCAGGGGTCGCACCCGCGCATCCGCTCCGGCGAGGTCCCGCCCTACCGAGGCGCGCCCGCCCCGCCTGCGGGCCAGGGGCGCTGAGGATTGCCACACCGCAGCGCCCACTTTAGCAGTATTTTGCCCCATTGAGGCGCGCTTCCGCTCTAACAAGCATGCGCCGGCGCCCGCGGTGATTCAGACACAAGCACGCCACCCCTGATGCGCTGCGCCGACACGGGGCTCAGGCGAGCGCGGACCCTAACCGTAGCCACGCAGGCGTCGTCGACTGCTTCAAGCGCGTGGCGCGCGAGCAGGGCGTCATCACCTTCTGGCGCGGCAACCTGGCCAACGTGCTCAGGCGCGCTCCCCAGCGGAGTCTCCCTACCTACCCTCACATACCCTACCCTGCTCGCGCGGCGTTACCTCCTGGCGCGGCAACCTGGCCGACGTCCTCAGGCGCGCGCCCCGCGCTCTGCAAAACCTGCTCTGCGCGGAGGCACGGCCTGCTCGGGCATGCCACGCGCTGCGCACAGCCTGTACATGCCCTGCGTCCGGTCTCCGCAACACATTGTACCTTTTGCCTTCCACCTTCGCGCGCACGCCCTGGTGCATGTCCTGGAGTCCGGCCTGCCCAGGGCCATGTCCACGGTCACACAAGCAGGTCTTGCTAGCGGAATTGCCTGTGGAGGTTCCTCTATCCTCAGCGAGCAGACTGTGTACAGGCAGTCTCAGGGCTCGCCGCCGCTCGCACGCGCGCAGGTATTTCCCGACGCAGGCCTTCAACTTTGCGTTCAAGGACAGCATCAAGCGCCTGTTCCCCAAGGCCAACGCGCGCACCGACTTCTGGCGCTTCTTCGCGATCAACCTGGCCTCAGGCGCGCTGCAGCGGCCTCCCCAGGTCCGTGCGCGCGCTGCGCGGTCTGCGTAACTGCCTCCAAGGGCCCGTGACCGAGGAGGCGGCGTGTGCCCTTTGCTCAGCTGGGCGGGGTTGCAGACGGACGTACAGCAGGCATGCAGCAGGCCGCATGCATGCCACTCGTCCGCCTGAAGCCCCGCCCAGCTGAACGAAAGGCAGGCCGCATGCATGGCATGGTAAGTGTCCCTCTGCAACCTGGGCATGCAACCTGGGCATGCGACCTGGGCATGCAACCTGGGCATGCAACCCGGGCATGCAACCTGGGCATGCCTCGAGGTTTGCTGCACAGCTCAGCATGACCTGGCCACTTCTTTTTCGGGACGAGGACGGTCACATTGACTGACCAGACAATTGTCTGGAAGACGAATGGAAGGCGCGCGCGGGCGCAGGCGGCCCGGCCGCCGCCGCTGCTGAGCGCCGCCTGCAGGACCCTGCGAGCGCAGAGGGAGCCGGAGGATGCCGGGGGCAGGGTTTGACCGCGCGTCTGGAAGAGCGCCCGCCGCAGCCGGACGTGGCCGAGCGGCCTCCATGTGGAGGGCAGCCGCCCCGTCCTTGAAAAGTGCACTTTCCAAATGCGGGATATGGAGCGCGCGCGCAGGCGGGCTGGCGGGCGCGGGCTCGCTGCTGATCGTGTACCCGCTCGACTTTGCGCGCACGCGCCTGGCGGCCGACCTGGGCCGCGCGGGGCAGGACCGCGAGTTCCAGGGCATCGTGGACTGCATCACCAAGGTCGCGCGGCGCGGCGGGCCGCTCGCGCTGTACCAGGGCTTTGGCGTGTCCGTGCAGGCGCGCGCGGTGTCTCCCGCGCGGCAGCAGCCCCTGACCCCCGGCGCACACGCAGTGTCCATGGCCTGTGTCGGCCAACGGGCCCATCACGCCAAGCGCCGGCCTGGATGGCAGACTGCCCGCACTGCGCACCGCCAAGGCGCCGCCAGTCCGGGACAGCTCGGAGCACGTGCACCTGCTGTCTGCTCCTCAGGTCTTTGGTACTGAGTAGAAAATGAGGAGAAAATGAGGAGGAATGCGCGGCCGTGTCGATTGATCCATGGCTGCGCGCGCGGCAGGGCATCATCGTGTACCGCGGCGTGTACTTTGGGCTGTACGACACGGCCAAGGGCGTGCTGTTCGACGACGAGCGCCGCGCCAGCTTCCTCGCAAAGTGGGCGGTCGCGCAGGCGGTGACCGTTGTCGCCGGGCTCGCCTCCTACCCCTTCGACACCGTGCGCCGGCGGCTCATGATGCAGGCGCGCGCCCGGCGCGCGCCGAGGGGCGTCCTGGCACCCTGCCTGCCATCGGCCCTAGTTGTCACCCATGTACAGCACAGTAGAGTGGTGGGCGGACCAGAGGCTGCAGCATGTTCTCGAATAGCCTCTGGTGAACTCAAGATGTTTCCAGTGAGCGCCAGCTCCTCTTCTGTGTGAGCTTGATCAGGCGCGGCGTCGATCCATGAGGGCAGGCGCGCCGCTCTATGCTCGTGAGACTGACGCCGCACCTGATCAAGCTCACACAGAACAGGACCTGACGCTCCCCGGACACCTTTTAACCAGCGCACAGCGCAGGGCGGGCCGCCTGCCCGCAAGCTCGCGCGCTCGCGCACGCAGGCCGGCAGCCCGGTGAGGCTCTACGCCGGCACGCTGGACGCCTGGCGCAAGATCTACCGCCAGGAGGGCCTCGCCGGCTTCTTCCACGGCGCCTGGTCCAACGTGCTGCGCGGCGCCGGCGGCGCCCTGGTGCTCGTGCTCTACGACGAGATCAAGCTGCAGCTGGAGCAGCACTATGCCGCCTGATGCAAGCCTTATGGTGAATGAAATGCCTAGCCTGCATGCATGTCCGTTTGCGCAGTCATGCTCATGGCTACAAAAAGGGCCTCCTCGCTGTGGGGCCTGGTCCACAACGCTGTGCGATCGGGCAGCGCCCGGCCCTGGTGTACCTAGGTAACACACATGGTGTTGTGGGGCAGGGCGCTGTGATAGGTGCAAGGGAGACCTGGCGTGTGCATGCCTGCATTGATGCTCATGGCAGGGGCATGAAGAGGTCAGCGGCTGATCCGCAGGGAGGTCTTGACGAGCTGGGGCACACTGCGAGCATGCATTTTGCGCGGGGGCGTGCAATGTGCGCAATTACATAGCTCCCTCGTTCCCGCTTCGCAGACCCAGTGAAGACATTTATCCCTCTGAAACTGATGCAACACACCGACAGCCTCAACGCGCTTGATCAACGCGCTTACCACATGGAGCAAAGAACTGGGCGCACCATGCCAGGCGGCATGGTGCGGCCAGCACGGTAATCTACAAAGCAAAGCAGGCCGCGCCGCTCATACATACATAACGCTCACTATGGAGGATTGTTGACCAGGTCACAAACCTCCCTGTTGCATGCGTCAGGCGCCACGCGAGGCCCAGCTCGGCGCACGTCAGTCGTCGTCCAGCTCGACCGGCATCCACTCCAGCGCCAGCGCGATGTCGCCCTTCTGCGTCTCCTGCCGCGCGCCCCGCGCGCGCCGCGTCACCGCGCGCGCCCGCTGGGGAACGTGATGAAGCGAGCACAGGGCATGGGGCGCTGGCGGCGTGACACAGGCATGGGGCGCTGGCGGCGTCATCAGATTGAGCAGTGACAGCTTGCAAATCCTTCTTAGGATCCTTCTATAGCAAGAAGCAACCAAGGTGCGGCAGGGCAGGCGCGGCGGACCTGCAGCGCCCAGGAGTCGCGGATCTTGCCGTTCCGCACGACCTCATCCACCGGCAGCCGCAGCGTCCCGATCTTTTGCTTCGTCTCCTTGTGCCCTGGCGCAGCGCGCGCGGCGCGCGTGACTGCCTGGCCGCAGGCGAGCGCTCGCAGCTCTCCCGCGCCCCGCAGGCGGCGCGCATCTGCTCAGTCCCATGGACCTGACATGCGGCCCGCAGTCTCACCTGCATGTCTACACGAAGAGCCATTCGCACACCACTGACAGCCTGCGCCGCGCACGGTCGCGCGGGGCGCGGCGGCCCGCGCCTGTGACCCCCTTGAGCGAGAAGCGGCCCTCGAAGAAGTTGAGCTTGTCCCAGACGGTGAGCGTCAGGCGGCTGGTCGCGGAGACCATTGCAAAGTCGAACTTCTCGCCCCACTTGGGGTTGGCCTCGTTCACCATGTGGCTGCTCCACAGCACATCGGTGCTGTTGGTGGCGGGGTCGAACAGCGCGAGCTCCACAAACGGGTCCACCTGGCCCTCGTTGGCGGCCTGCGCCGGCCCGGACAGGGTAGGGTCGGGTAGGATAGGGTATGCTGACCCTTCCATGTGCAGCGCCAGCTTCATGTGCGAGACCGCCTCGCCGTCATCGGCGGCCTGCGCCAGCCCGGCCGGGCGGGAGTCTCCTTCGACAGGGCGGGCAGAACCTGTGCTGCGCAAGCACGCTGGGCGGGGTCGCGGCGTGGCCGTCGGCGGCCTCCGCATCGCCGGAAGGCGCTCCATTTGCACGCGACCGTCAGTGCCACCGCCACATGCTCATGAGAGCATGGTGAGCGGGCAACCGCTCTGGTGCTGGCCAAGCCACACACATGGTGTGCGGCGCAGCATCCCGGCAGGCGCGATCTGCCCTGGCTCTGCGGGGCCCTGTGTACCAGAGTTTCCGGCTTTGCAGCGCAGCCTGCCCCAGCGCGCGGCCTACCTCTCGAGGCACACAGGGCTACAGCGAGCGCCCCAAGCGCGGCCGCCGCCGTCCGGGCCAGCGGAACGAGCGGGCGCACCGCCAGGTTGGTGGCCTTGACCAGGTGCACGGTGAGCACGCCCTTGTGGTCGGCGTTGATCTTGCTGCGCGACATGCGCCGCGACAGGCGCCGCCCCATGGCCGCCTTGGCCTCCGCCCCGGCCTTGAACGGGATGTACTCCACCTCCAGCTTCACCTTGCCCACGATCTGCGCCCCCACGCAGAGGCTCAGCCCCGGCTCTGGTGGGCCCTGCCCAAACCCTAGCATGTCCTACCCTACCCTTAACTTGGCCTCCAGCCCGGCCTTGTAATCCGATCCATCTCCAGCTTCACCCACGATCTGCGGCCCCCAGGAAGGCTCGATCTGGGCTCTGACGGCAGGCATGGCGTGACGCGCTGACCCAACGCACGGACATTAGCGGCTACAACACTGCACAGCCTCCCCTGACTCGCCAGCACGCCCGCGGGCGCACCGCGCGCTGGCGCTTCTCGGCCTTGGTCTGCCCGGCGCCCTCGCCGTCCTTCTTCTTGCCCATGTGCCCCAGCGTTGCAACCTTGGCCGCAGTCCGCAGCGCAAAGCCGGTCAGCTTGCCCGCCGCCTTGCCGCCCACCTGCGCGCTCGCGGCCGCGCGTAATCGGCGCCGCGCGCACCGCATCCCACCGCTCCTCTCACAGGAGCTGAAGCCTTGGTGCCCCCGGTGTGTGGGCGCTCGGAGCCGGCTTTGAAGGCTTAGCACACGTGCAAGCTTGCCGCGTGCACAGGAAGCGTACCAGCGCATGAAGCGGGCGATGGCCGTCCCTCCCGTACGTCAGGTGTGTGCCTCACACCTCAGGGAGTGCCAGCCCGGCCAGCGAGTGCATGACAGCCGCCTTCCAGAGGTCAGAGCTGGCGGCATTGGCATGGGCAGCACACGCCGCTTCTGGGTGATCCCCTGGCAGGGTTTTGCCCTTCAAGCACGAGATAGGGCGCGCCTTGACCATCTTGAGCAGGTCGATGTCGCCGTCGACCTTGTGCAGCACGACGTCCGCCTCCAGCATGTGCCGCGGCCGCTGCATGAATGCGGCCTCGTCCAGGTGGATCACGCCCGCCCCAAGCGTCTGCGCCGCGATCGCGCGCTTGCAATGCACTTCAGACACATATGGGCCGCCCCTGAGTGCCCGAGCGCTTGGACTGGTGCTCCCCGCCACGTGCTGGCTGGGTCTAGCTTTCTGCTGAATGCCATAAGGATGGCTTGGCCGCTGGAGTCGGGGCCTGCGTCAGCGCAGGGTTAGGGCAGGGTTGACACAGGCTGCGCGCCTTGGTGACCAGCCCGTCCTCGTCCTTCAGCCGCACGGACAGGCTCTGGTGCTCCGGGTCGTCCACGACCATGTTGATGACCTCATGCAGCTCCGGGCTCTCCTCGTTCTGGCCGGGCCGCGTCTTGATGCCGCGGCCCTCGCGCACCGACACCTCCACGATCGGCGACTCCTGCGCGTCCCAGACGCCAGGCTTCGAAATGAGAGATCATCCGAGCGGCCTGGTGCGCCTGTTTCCTGCACTTGTCAGGGGTATGTGCAGAGCAGAGAGCACACCGGTAGCTTGTTGTGCCCCAGCCGCTGAGCGGCGGCTGATGTGCACACAGGACTGGTCCAGAATGAACTGTGTCATAACGAAGGACACGCTGCAATAACATCTTTGCGCGGGCAGATGCGCGTGCCTGCTTCCAAACCCTAGAAACCTCCCCTGTCTGCAGGGAAGGTGATGCCGACCTTGTGCAGGTGCGGCAGCGCGTTGTGCAGGCCGCCCGAGGACATGTCCGTGTGACCCTATGAGTCCTATCATATCTGCAGGCCAGGGGCCGCCAACCTTGTGCAGGTGCGGCAGCGGGATGTGCAGGCCGCCCGAGGACATGTCGGTGTCGACCACGCGGATGCGCAGCATACCCACCGGCACCGGCGGCTGGCCGCCGTTGGGCATGATCTCGAAGTTCATGCGGTTGGGGTACACCAGCATGCTGCCCAGCACCTGCGCGCGCGCCGGGCCCAGTCGCGCTCCTGGAGCGTGGAGCGACGTCGCCGTGACAGCACAGGCACAGGGCGGAGACCCAACTAGCTTGCTGGGCACGCTGATGAGCGCCAGCGACAGGTGTCCTTCAGAGCGCTCAGAATTGATTCTCAAGTAAAGCCCTGGATCTGCACCGTCTGCGCGGAGGCACAGCGCAGCTTCGCGCACGCCCAGCAGTCCAGCAAGCCCAGCTGCATGCGGTCCGCAGCCCAACAGCAGCCTCCACCCGGGCTGCAGGTCGTGAAACCCTAAGGCCGCACCGTCTGCGCGGCGTACAGCGCGGCGTCGCGCACGCCCGGCAGCTGCATGAGGTCCAGGCCGCCGATGAGCGCGAGCGACAGGTCCACGTATGGCTCGTCCAGCAGCGTGATGGTCACCGCGCCCAGGCACGGCAGTGTGTCCACCAGCGGCGACAGCGTGACGCGCGCTGTCGCGCGCAGCTGCGGCGCCGCGCGGGACATGCTGATCAGCAATGGGGCTCCAGAAGCCATCCACACTCTACAAAAAAAGGTATCAGGCACAGCAGCGTCTCCACCAGCGACGACAGCGTGACGCGCGCCGTCGCGCTCAGGTGCGCGGCCGCGCGGCCGCGCTGAGCGCTCGGGCACCGTCCCCCGAGCGGGCTCCGCCACAGCGCAGGCAAGCCGTGTGTGCCGGCACGCCGTCAGGCGAGCCGGGTGGCGCGCCTGTATCCTTCGGTCTTAGGTCATGTTGAGAAAGCGCGCACCGGTCACGTCGACAAAGCGAGCACCAGCAACCTAACACAGATGCCTTTGTTTGCATGTGAAGAAACACGCCTGCAGGCAAGGCGGGGGTGAGTACGAGCTGGAAAGGTAGGCCAGCGTATCCTCTAGGCCCTGCTAGCGGTCATGCCGCCGCGCGCGCCTGCACGTTGGTGACCTCCACCGGGATGTACAGCGAGAGCGACTCGAAGCCGACGCGCGCGCCGACGCGCACGCGCGCGTCCGAGCCCCACATCAGCGTCGCCTCGATCGTCGCCTCGTCGGAGCTGCTGGAGTAGCTCTTCACGCCGCCCAGCGCCGGCGGCTTGGTCCCAAGGTCAATTGCCTCAATGTCGATCGCCTGCAGCAGCGGCGTCTGCGCCCGCGCGCAGGGCCTCTCGTCCACGCTCCGCGCTGGGGGCGTGCGCTGTGCTGCCTGAAAGCATCCGCAGCCCTGCCTGGCGTATTGCTGCCGGGGTGCGCTCGCGCCCCTCGACAAGTGTAGGAGGGCGAGCATGCTGGTGGCTTGTACACGTGTCTGCCGGCGTGGCGTGCAGCCGCTTTGACAATGTTTGCAAGGCACCGAACCTGCGCATTGCGCAGTTGGCAGCGCGTGCCGCACCTGCGCCAGCACAGGCTCCAGCGCCGGGCCGACCTGCTCCAGCACCATCTTGCCCACCGCGTTGTTGTAGTACGGCCACAGCGTTTTTGCCGCCGTGTTGAGGAACAGCACCTGCGCGCAGGTGGCAGGCGAGTTTGCACTGCGCCCAGTGTCTTGGGGTCCAGCTGAGGAGCAAGCATAGCTGGGCCACTGTCCTGTCTCGTGTACCAAGCAACACGTCACCAGCCTTCACACAAGCGCACGAAGTCATTGGCCGCCTGGGGCCGGCGCGTGTTCCTGCTGCGCACGCAGCTTGCCGGACATGGCTGCCTCAACGTTTCTTCCAGTCTCCGTACTGGCAGGCTGGAGGCACTGGCGAGGCTGCCGCTTGAGCGCCCAGCCGGCTCTCGACCCACTGTGGGAGCGCACGCGGTCGTGGTCCGGGTGCGCGGTCCACATAGGCGCATACTTCAGGAACTCGCGCGGCTTGCCGGAGACGGTCGCCCCGTCCGCTGCCTCCGGTGTTGGGACCGAGTCGTCCTTGTCCGCCTTTACGTCATACTTGTACAGGTCGTTTTTCTCAGCCTTGGCGAAAAAGTGGTTGCCCAGCTGCGCGCGCATGTGGCAGGCGTTGCGGCGAGGGCGACAAGCACGCAGTCTTACAGCAGTTACCGTGCAGAGCATGTGCAGGGAGCCACATGCTGTGAACCTGTACAGGTAAGCATTCAGCTGAAACTGAACCCGTGAAAGCACTGCTCACCGAGATGCCCCCAGCCATGCCAATGCCGAGCCCGATGAGCGACCCGAGCACCATCGTGCCGCTTCCAGGGCCGGCACGTAGAGACTGGCTGTTATATTGCACGCAGCGTGCACGCAATCCTCATTGAGGCGTGCTGTCAAGCGCCAGCTGCATTGACAGCGAGTGATGGCTCCATGAAGCCTCTCGCAACTATTCTTACTCGCAGGCCTCAAGTCTGCTCTGCACTTGAGATCAACAGCTTTCGGAGCGCGGACTGGTAACTGGCTGATCTGAGGTATTTACAACTATAATACAGGCTGCTCTTGTCACCAGGATAAGGAAAGTCTGGAGTGAAACTGGTTTTCGATAAGTTGGAGGCGGGCCCGCTGTGTACTTTGAGGAGGGTGCAATCAAGCGGGATAGGCATGCAGCTAGGAGCATGGGGTCATGGTGACAATGAGCTTGCAAAAACACGGGTGGAGTTGAGTGCCTACACAGCCGGGAGCAGTCTCATACTCGTCATGAACAAGCTTTGACCTAGCCTGCGCTTTGTGAGAAGCTTTGCTTGCGGGGAAGCGGTCAGATAAACAATCCGTTGCAGCAGCCAAAAGTTGCAGCCCCACACAAAAGCACACGAGCCGACGCCTGCATTTTTTCAAAGGAACTCACGCCTAGTCGCACAGCACATCAAACATAGCCCGCCCCCTGCAGGAAAGAATGGATGCCGTGCGAGGCGCGCGCACACCGCTTGCCGCAACATTCACGCGTGGCGCGCAGCCTTGCTCCAGGCCAGGTGCGGGGCGGCAGGTACTTCACGCAAAGCGCTAGAACCTCCACCACCCCGGCAACCCTCCTGATCGAAGCACATAGCCTCACCATCCCCAAAGACAGACCGTGCCCTCCCAGTGGGCTTCATTTCTTGCAGTATATAGCCGCCCTGACGCAGCGCCGCATCACGCTTTGCACTACGCCGCACAGAATGCCGTTGCAAGACAGCAGCAGTGCACGTCACGCAAGCTGCTCCTTTGTCGGGCCCTGTATTTGCCCTGGGCAGGAGGCAGCCATTGGCTGGAATGAACCATGTCCCCAGGCTGCACGCGCGGACAGCCCCTTGTCTGAAAGCTGCTCCCCCCGCCGAGTGCAGGGGTCACGCGCTGCGCCCTCTCCTAACCCCGCCGAGCCACCGACCCTGGCAAGCCGATGCAGTCCCCCAGCTCACTGAATGGCTGTTGGCAGCTGGTTCACGCATGCGCCCTGCAGCACAGCACGTGCAGCACTGTGCGCGCCCAGTGCGCGATGATCTTACACCTTCTCGCCCAGCCGGTCGTCCAGCACCTTCTTCAGCTCGTCGTAGATGACCAGCACCTGGTCGCCGCACACACAGCACTGCGCGTCAGACGATCTTACCCAAACTCCAGCGGCTGCGGCTGATCGATTCCAAGGGCTTCACCGGGTGACCACGGCCCCCCCCTGCTCAAAAAGTTGCGGTCACCTGGCACCCCTCCTCAGCAGGAGACAGCTAGGACAAACAAAGAGCCTATCACGTACTGACATGTGCTTGAGCGGAGCAAGACACACCGCTGATGCTTTTGGAACAGAGCATACATCCAACTTTTATTTATACGTGTTCTGCTTCAATGCATTATTAACGTCCACACACAGTGCCAGGAGCACTTAAAACCAGCAAGCTCGGCCGCAGCAGGCAAGCCCAAGAAGCACGCACCAGGGCGCCGCCGGCGCCACGCAGCACGTTGGACCAGGCGCCGCGGAAGAACGAGCCCATGCCCTCCTCGCGGTAGATCTTGCTCCATGCATCGATCGTGCCGTTGTAGTGCTTCTTGCCGCCCGACTGCGCGCACACGCGAGCTCCTCACGCCTCCGCGCGCACCCACTGCTGCAATGCCTGTGTAATGGGCAGCCGCGGAGGCACAGGCGGCCGCCGTGGGGTGGCACACGCATGTGCAGGGAGGGGTCTACTGCGCGTCGACCGGCAAAGACACACTAAATCCTTTCGTCAAGTAAAGTTTTCACACAGCTGTTTCAGCCTGAGCCCGACCTGTCCGCCGCACACAGCCGCCACCCACGCATACACTCGCGTGGCGCGGCTGTGCGCGCGCGCCTGCATCATGAGGCGGCGGCGGACAGTGTCGAAGGGGTACGAGGTCACGCCGGCGAGCGCGGTCACGGTCTGCGCGACCGCCCACTTGGCGAAGAAGTTGGCGGTCTTCTCGTCCTGAAACAGCGCGCCCTTGGCCGTGTCGTACATGCCGAAGTACGTGCCGCGGTACACGATGATGCCCTGCGCCACACCGCCGCCGCCGCCGCGTCAGCCCAGGTGTGTTCTGGGAGGAAGCGTGTGCCGCCTCAAAAACACGCTCATGGCCTCTCCCACACTTTAAAAGAGACTGCAGCGGCCCGCAAGGCTTCTGTCCTACCCTCTTTCCTGCTCCTCCAACACAATTCTGACAATCTCTGTGAGCACTGGTCGCAAGTGTTCACTGTCTGTGCTCCTATTTCGGCCAGATTCCAAGCCGCATCAGCTCGTGCTGCGCCGCTTCGCTCAGCACCACACAAACTCGCGCGCCACACTGGAGCACAATGTATCACAAGGCGGGCGCGCGCCTGCACGGACACGCCAAAGCCTTGGTACAGCGCGATCGGCCCGCCGCGCTTGGCGACCTTGGTCAGGCAGTCGACCAGGCCGGTGAACTCGCGGTCGGTGTTCTTGCCCACGTCGGCCGCCAGGCGCGTACGCGCAAAGTCGAGCGGGTACACGATCAGCAGCGACCCCGCGCCCGCCAGGCCGCCCGAGGCCAGGTTGATCGCGAAGAAGCGCCAGAAGTCGGTCTTGGGGTTGGCCTTGGGGAAGAGGCCCTTGATGGTGTCCTTGAACGCAAAGTTGAAGGCCTGCGTCGGGAAGTACCTGCGCGCGCGCAGTTCCGGGGTCAGCGCCCGTGCGCTCGGCCCAGCGAGCCCGGCGCGCACGCGCGAAGCCTGTCTGCTCCGGCGTAAAGCGGCACGCAGCGCCGCCCCGCTCCAACAGCGCAGCCAGCACCCAGGCGCCCGGGTCGGAAGGGGTGATCGCCGGATGGTGTTGGCCATGTTGCCGCGGGAAAGTGTTGGCCACGTTGCCGCGAGAGCAGGTGACAAAGCGCAAGCAGGGTAGGGTAGGGGCACTAGGGTAAGGAGTCCCCGTTGAGGAGGGGCGCGCACCGGATGACGTTGGCCAGGTTGCCGCGCCAGAACGAGTAGATGCCCTGCTCGCGCGTCACGCGCGCAAAGCAGTTCCCAATGCCTGCGCGCAGAGCCACGCCCCGCGACATGTCACTCACGGCCTCGGGGATGCTAGCACAAGCACACAAACTACACAAGAGTGAGCGATGGACCCGCAAATGAAGGCAACTCCCAACTTCTAGGGCGCGCACATGTACTTCCCAAGAAAAGGGCGTGCCGTCCAAAGACATGCTACGGGGCAGATGCTGGAACGAAAACCTTGTTGTGCATCAGACGTCAAGCAGCAAATTGTCAGTACACACCAGGAAGCCTTCATAAGCTGCCACAAACTGGACCCAATCCTGCGCACGCAGCCTGCGCTCACATGCCCGCGTCCCTCGCAGCCGCAGCGCGCACCGGTGTACCGCGGAATCTCGCCCGACTGGATGCGCGGGTTGGAGTCCTGCGTCTGCAGCAGCAGCTTCACGCGCTCGATCGGCGCCACCGCCGTCTTCGACACGGCGCCGGCGACGCCGCCCGCCATCAGGTCAGCAAAGAAGCGGAACGCCGGCGACGTCTCGGGCTTCTTCACCTCCGCGACCGCGGGGATAAAGCACCCGCGGCGCTCCCTGCCGCGCGACAGACAACTACAGCGCTGAGCGGCGCACCCCTGCAGAATTTCACCTACTATGCCAGCGCGACCACGCAGGTCAGGCTATACACGCCAAAAAAGTGTCCTTCAAGCTTGCAGCCTGCCCAGCAGCAGCGGCTTTTTCCCCGTTCCCGGCCAAGGCGGTTGCGCTGAGCGCGGTTCCAGCTTGCTGCTTATCAGGGAGCACTATGTTGCGTTGTTGACCTCATAGACAGCAAGCGCAACAGCTTGCAAGCTCTGTGTGTCCAGCTTGGCACACAGCGCTCTGACACTCCTGATGGCACGCACTTTGTGCAAGAAGCTGTGCTCGAGCTACAAGGAAGTGGCGCAGCAGGCCGCAACGCAGGGCTATAGCGGTGTAATATGCAGAACAGCACACCGGTGCAGCCCTGGTGCACTTCAGGGCCCGAGCCAGAGACAGGACATTGCTCAACGACACCCACTCTGCAACATCAAAGGATCGGGAGGCGCACAGGGGCGACGCAGGAGTGACGGGACCCATCGCCGACGCCCTCATCAGGCCGGAGAAGCCTGCCTCCTTGTACATTTGAGACGACAGCATCTTGGCCGCCTGCCGGACCACACAGCTCGTGTTGCCCGTCGCAGATACTCGCGCAGCTTTGCGTCGCAGACCGCAGTCAGGAGCCAGGTAGCCCAGGGCTGAGGGCTGCTCACGCGCAGGCACAGGCAGCCTCCCTTCCACAAGCCCAGCACCTGTGCTTTCCCAGTGCTGCATCCCCAGCTCCCTTTCTACGACAGGGCTGCCCACCGACATCCCCTGATCAGTGTCCCAGCGCCTGTCTCGTTCTACACGGGCTTTGGCAAAGCTCTGGCAAGTCCCGGGTGCGCGTGCTAACGGGTCAACGCCCGCGCTGCAGTCCCCGTGTCACAGTTCCGACGCTGATCCCTGTTGCACGCGCGGCACTCCCGCGCCCGCCGCGGCGGCCTGGCTGCCCTGGGGCCCCACTCCCCGGGCGCGCGCGTAGGGCCTGCCCTAACACCCTGCCCGCCCCCATCCGCTGCCGGCCGGGTCCGCACCTCTCGCTTCAAGCCTGTGCAGGCCCCTCCTAACCGTTCGCCTCGAGTGATGAGAAAAGAGAGATAGTACCGCGCTGCGGGCGGCCTCTGTTTTCCCAGGGTTGCTCAACCCTAGCTTGGAGGGCCGTTGCTCTCACCCAGACGCGATCCACATGTGCTCTTGCCCGATGGCACTCACTGTCCAGCTTTTCTAACACACGAGTGAGGCGTGGTGTACTAGTCTGCACCATGCACGAGATGGCCATCAAGCATTTGCGGAGCGGTCTAACGGCAAGCCTGGGGCCTCCGCAGGACATCTTTTGCACCGCTACAGGCGATGAAGGGGCTGTGGATGACCCACATAATCAAGCAATGTCCTGGTTCAGCAGCTCAGAACCTAGGCTGGCCACACAGGGTGGTCCTTTTGCCCTATGCGGCACTGTATGCTCCCGACCACGTGCACCCACGCCGGCCCCAGGCCGGCCACGCCGCAGCCGCAGCCGCCGGCGCTGGCGGCCGCCGCATGCGCCGCCAGCGCGCGCGCCCTGTCCCCCAGCACCCACGCCACCTGCGCGGGGTGGACTCAGGGTATGCGCACAGTGCCAGGGCTTTGCGCAGAAGCGTGCGCCGAGTCAGACGGTGCGGGGCCGGCGAGCGCGCAAAGGCGGCCCTCTGCGCAGGTCGCCTTAAGGCATGCCGCTGCCGTGGCACACAAGGCAGCAGCGGAGCGGAAGGCTGCCTCACAGCTGAGCAGCGACGGTGGGCGCATGTGTGGGACCACCTCCGGCCAGGCTCGCTCGAGCGGCCCACCAGTGCACATGCTGGACGCAGGCTCTCCACTTGCGTAAGGCACGGCAGCGCCCATGCATGCGAGTGACGCGGCGGGAGAGCGCCAGAGCAGGCCGGGCAGGCGCGCCGACACGTGCGGCCGCGGCTCCGCATGGAAGCGCTGCAAGGCGTGGCGGCCAAAGGCGGCGTCGACGCGGCGGATCGCGTCGCAGACCTGCGACGCGCACACGTCATATTGTGAGCTTGCAGAGAGCGGCATCGATAATCAATCATTGCGCCCGCAGAGCGCGGCAGACGCGCCGCCCCACCTGGCAGGCACTGCAGGCGCAGAGCAGTGGGCATGGGGGCCGGGCCGCAGCCGGGGGCCCTGGCGGCCAGCCGAGCATGGCATGCGTGGCAGCAGCCTCCTCAGCACGCCTGACCCGACCAGCGCCCTCAGGCAAGCGCAGCCCTCTGAAGCATGCACAGCGCCCGGAAGCCCGGGCCGGGCCGCGCCTCGGCCGCGCCCGCCGTCACGCCCAGCGCCAGGAAGGAGCGCGTGCGCTCGTCATTCGCGAACGCCTCCAGCGGCCCCAGCTCCACGCTGAACCTGCAGGGCGGCCGCAGGTTCAGGGTTCTGGAAGCGGCTGCCTACAGCGCGCAGTGTGCGCGGCCCGCGTGCACGCGCGGCACGGCCGCGCCAAGAGGCAGGCAGGACCCCAAGAGAGGCTTGCATGCCAGCCCGCGCAGGGTCGGGGCGCGCTGCAGCGGCTCAAGAGGAGCCAGGTTGCACGCAGCGCCGGCAGGGGCCAGGCAGTCGCCAGCTGACCGACGGGCTGCCTGCTCGGAGGACGGGCCCGCAATACAGCGCCACACTGCCAGGCGAAGCGGAAGCGTGCTGGCAAAAGCCAAAGGGGGGGGGGGGGGGGGGGTCGGGGGGGGATAGGGTAGGGCGCGCCTGGGGGTGCCGGACAGGCCGGCGCGCAGGTCTGCGAGCAGCGGCTGGATCTGGTGCGCGCGCACGGCGACCGTGCGCGACAGGCTCAGGTGATACTCCGCCTGCACCAGCCGGCCCTGCTCGAGGCCGCGCGCTCTGTGTTTAAGGCGCCAACGTCGGCGTCACCTGGCCTGTGCCTGTCACGGCCGGTGCCCGGGCGTGGCCGAGGAAGGGTGGAGGGCTGCTGTCACTGAGCGGGCGCATGCGCCAGTGAGGCCGCATGATGTGTGGCACAGCCAGTACAGCCGAGTTGGGGTGCCGAGGCCACCAGCGCCTGTGAAGAGGCCGACAGGGGTGCAGCAGCGTAGGGGCCAAGCATGCTGTCTGCCAATCCACCCGAGGGTGAGCAACCCAGGCTGGCAACTTGCTTGCCTGCGAGCAACTGCCAAACACTGCCTGCCAAGGGCGCTGGAGGGTCGAGACGACCAGGAGGCACATTTCGAGCGCACGTTCCCTGGCGTGCCTTGTGCCAGACCGGAGACCCGGGGTCCTCCAGGCCCTGCAGCCCGCGCTCGCGGCGGCAGCACTCGCCGAGCACCCGCCACAGAACATCCTCGCACTGCGCTGGCACCGGCACTGCGTATGCCCCCATCACGCCGTCAAAGCAGCAGCGTAGTGCCAGCGCATACACACCACGAAGCTCACAGCACTTTGGAGAACCAGCATAGCAGCACGCAGCTGGAGAGAGCTGACTTGTGATGAAGAAGGTGCAAGCAAGTGCGCTGCTCGCAGGCGCCGGTCGGCACACGTAGCACTCTTGAAGCACATGCATGAGGTTGGCCACAATATAGTTACATAAGCAAGCTTGAGCAGGCGCGCACGCGCAATGTAGACGTGGGTCGCATAGTTGCCCGCCTTGTGCGGGAAGGCGCGCACGCGCCCCTGGTGCCTGTCAACCGCCGCCCGCTCCTGCCGCAGCTGCTCCAACACTGCGGCAGGCAGGAGCCTGTTCAGCTGTCAGCCAGCAGCGCATGGCCAGTGCCATTCGCTTGCTGACTGTTGAGCGGACGGATGCTCAACGCCAAGCGCTTGCTGACTGATGAGCAGACGAGTGCTCACCCGGGTTGTCCCTTGCGCCTGACAGCAGCTCGGCTGCGGGCGGAAGAACGACTCCTGCCTGCCTGGGCAGCGACCACGGTGGCGCTGAGTCAAGACTCAAAGCAATGCCTGGTGCGCATTAAAAGCAGAAAGCCTCCACGCAACAGACAGCGCCACACCTGGATACCCGGCCAGTTGGTGCGTCTGCTAGGTGGCTGGACTCTTCAGGGAGGACGCCCGCGATGCTGGCAGCGGGCGCGGGCGCAGGACAATGCAGAGAGAGCGGAGAGCCACAGTCGGACTCAGACCTGGACTCAGACCTGCCTTCCTCGCTGCCGTCGCTTGCATACGCGAGCAAGCCCTCCATGCATTGCGCTGCTTGCTGCTGGAGAGCACTGAAATATAATAATTAGTAGATTATGTAGTACAGCCAGTGCATGCACCTCAGGTTCAGAGGACTTCACAGGAAGTGCGTAGTGTCTGCATGCTCACAGTGTTCTGTGTGCACTGCTTGCACAAATCTTGTTGTGCCGTGCCTGGCTGTGGCCACACCTGTGAGCACTGGCACACAGACGTGTGCAAACTGCAAGGGCGCCGACCCCCACGGGCACTGGCACACCAACCCCGACAAGGTCGTCGGCGGCCGCGTGTGCAGCACCTGCTACTCCGCCTACACCGGCCACGGGTGTCCGCGGCCGCCCAAGGGCTTCAACCGCCCGCCGCGGATAGCCGTGGCCGGTGTAGAAGGTGTAGCAGGTGCTGCAGACGCGGCCGATGACCTTGTCTGGGTTGTGGTACCAGCCCGTGAGGGTCGGCGCCCTTGCCGTTTGCACACAGCTGTGTGCCAGTGCCCACATGTGTGGCCACTGCCAAGCATGGCCTAACAGCTACGTACGCAGGGCTGTGCACACAGGACAACTCTGAGCATGCAGACATGGGGCAGCGATGTGAAAGGCAGTAATGTAAGGTGCAGGGGCCATACTGGAATTTATGGGCATGCATTACAACGAGCATGTGAGGGACAGGATGCATGCAGAGCACAAAGCAAGTGTCATCTTACGGCGACCAAACACTTGGTTTATGAGACTGGTGCACTGCTACACACATGGAACAACACAAGGCCTTGCAGGGGACAGCCTAGCTCGACCACCTCGAGCTATGACAAGCTTGCCCTTGTCATGCTCCATAGCTCATGCATGAGCGCTGGGCGGGGCCGGCCCTCAACCACTCGCCACGCTCTCGCGCCCCACAGCTGCGGCCGCCGCCCGCAAGCGTCAGGGCGCCCGTGCGCGCTCGGCGCCGCTGAAGCAGTCAGTGGCGTCCGGGAAGTAGTGGCGGACCGCCTGCGCCCCGCACACGCGCGACGTGAGCAGACAAGATGTGAACTGAAAAGCTGGCTCCATGAGCGCATGCATGAGGAGCCTTGGTCAAGTGCTGCCGCTGGTTCAGCTGGGAACCTTGCCCCTAACTAGGCGGGCGGTCAAGCAGGTCTGCAGCAGCAGGCCCAACAGGCTCAGCGCGTCTGCCTCTCCCAGCCCCCGCCTGCAGGCGATGAGGCCGCTCTCTGCCGGGCGCACGCAGCCACCGCCAGAACAACAGAGGGTTAGGGTCAGGGTTAGGTTTAAGGTAAGAGCGCGCCTGGACAGGCGCAGCCGGCGCGCGTGCGCGGCCGCCGAGCAGGCGCGGCGGCCCGGCGCGCGGCAGCGGCGGCGCGGCGCGCACGTGCACCAGGCCCTGCGCGGCAAGCGCGGCGGCCACCTGGTGCGCGTGCGCGGGCGTGACCGCGCCCAGCTCTGCCAGCAGCGCGCCCTCGGGGATGCCTGCGGCGCGGCCGCCGCTTAGGGCGCCACCGACAGGCCGGCCGTATGACCCTCTCGGAGCGGCCGCCGCTCAGGACGCCTCCGACACGCGGGCCGCGTGATCCGCTCTGGGCGGCCGCCGCGCAGGGCGCCTCCGACAGCCAGGCCATGTGACCCTGACGGACACCAATCACGCGAAACAGCCCGATGCTCCAGGTGGCACGGCGGCCGTGGCTGACAAAGGATGCAGAGCAGTACCCACAGGCTACACACAGCATGAATGCAGCATGTTGCATGCAATGCGAATGCGTTACCACCGCTCGCGGAGCAGTGGCTGCACGGTCAGGACATAGCTCGCACACCCAGGGCGTACAGGAAGGGGCGCACGTCCAATCAGTGCAAGGTGCGCATGTCGAGTAAGCGCAGGGGGGGATGCGGCCAGCGGGGTTGGCGCGCGCGCCTGGGTGGCGTATGACCACGGACAGCGCGCGCTGGACCAGCGCGCGCCACATGTCCGAGACAAGGGCTCCCCGGTGGTCGCGCCAGGGCACCAGCAGCGCGCGCTCCCCGCTGCCGCTCGGCCCCGGCTCGGCCTGCTCTGCCGCGCCCGCCTGCGCGCCCCCACCCGCGGCAGCCGCCGCGGGCACGACCGGCGCGACCGCGGCCAGCGCGCGGACGGCACCAGCAGGGCCACACTCCGCGTCCCGCCCGCCGGGCCCCGCCCAGGGCGCCAAGCGCGGCGCGCAGACGGGCGCAGGCGGCGGCGCATGCGCGGCGCGCCCGGCGGCCGCGCCGGCCGACGGAGGAGGGGCGGGGCCGCTAGATTCAGCCACAGACGCGCCGGCGGCGGCCGCCGCCCCTTCGGCGGCGCGCGCCACAGCCCCCGCCGCCGCACCGCTGGCCTGGCTTGCGACGCCGCCGCGCTCCGCCGCGCTCGCGCTGCCTGGCGGCCCCGCGGGGGGCCCCGGCGCGCTCTGCGCTGCCGCCGCAGCGCCCGGCGCCGCTCCGCCCCCGTCCGCAGGCGCTCCCGTGAGCAGCCACAGCGCAGGGGCGGCGGGCGCGCCAACTGTCCCGACCTCCAGCATGGGTGGCGTCGTGCGCGCAGGCGCGGCCGCCACGCGCGCTGCCACGCATGCAGGCTCCGGGGTGGGCGTGTCAACCAGGTAGCAGCCGGCGTGCTCCGTAGCCACGGTCACCCAGCCGGCGTATGCGGGCACGCGGCGCGCGAGGCCGCGCGCGCGCAGCAGGCGCAGCAGGGCGGGCGCGAGCGCGGCGGCGGCGGCGTCAGGGCCGCGGCGCGAGCCCGCGGCCGGCGTCGGGGGTATCGCCGGCGGCCGCGGCGGCTGCGGCGCGCCAGGCGACCCGGCGCGGGGAGAGGCCGGCGCCGGGGCGGCGGCGGGCGCCCCGTCCCCGGCCGCGGCGGCCGCAGCGCAGGCCGCCGACGCCGCGTCGAGCTCCGCCTCCAGCTGCGCGTCTGAGAGGCCGTCCGCGCCGGCCGCGCGCAGCAGCCTGCGCGCCCGCCGAGCGCACTGGCGGCACTGGCATGGGCGGCGCTGCATCCGGCGAGCGTCGACGCCGTCACGCAAGCATGCATGTCAGCGCCGCTCAGATCTCTCAGCGCCCGCACATGTGGGCTGCGGGCAGGCGCGCGAGAACCTAAGAGGGTGCAGAGGGGCGCGCGCCTGTGCGCGTCCGCCGCCGCGCCGGCAGGCAGCCCTGCCGCCGCCGCGTGCGCCGCCAGGCCCCCGCCTCCGCCCTCTTCTTCTTCTCCGCCTCCCCTGCCCGCGTGCGCCGCCGCGCTGGGCTCCCCGGCGTCAGGGCCGCCCGGCGGACCGCGCCCGCTGCCGCCCGCCGCCGCGGCGTCCTCGCCCCACGGCGGCGCGACGGCGACGCCCGCCGCGGGCGGCGGCGGCGGCGGCGGCGCCGCCGCGGGGCACACGAGCAGCGGCAGGCTGGGCGCGAGCGCGCGCTCGCCCTCCTGGTCGCCCGGGTCCTCGCCCGCGCCCAGCGGCGGCACCTGCGCCCGGCGCGCTGCTGGGCGTGGGCGCGCAACCCTGCGACAAGCCCCGGCCGCAGGGTCCTGTCCGCGCGCAGCGGCCGCCGTGCAAACCAAGTACGCAGCCACAACCTGAGCAAGACAGCTCCTGTGGCAAGCAGGCACGACTGCATGAAAATTAAGGCAACGAGCGGTCGCGTCATTTTTCAGCCAGAATTTTTGCAATGTGGAGGTTGATCATCAGCAGCGAGCTTGGATGCAACCATCAAGGTTCCACGACTTCCTTAGGTACCCTACAATGACCCCAGCACAGCCAGCCATGCACCCCGCACCACCGTACCTCGCTGCCTGGCCTGCGCCTCTCGGGGCAACGCGACAAAAGCAGGGCTGCCGCGCGCCGCGCGGCGCACCAGCGCGCGCAACGTCGCCTTGCCGCCGGCCAGCAGCCCGAGCGTCTCCGTGACGAGCGCGCTGCCGAGCTCCACGCCCGGCGGCAGCACCAGCGGGGACGCCACGGGCGCCGCCGCGGCGGCCGGGCCCGGCGCGGGGGCGCCGGGGCTGGGGCCATGGGCCGCGCCCAGCAGCCGGCGCGCGGCCGCCGCCTCGGCGAATATGTCGGCCGGCAGGTCGACCGCCTGCGGTTTGCCAGCCTCAATGTAGGTCATGGGCTCGTAAACCTAGGTTTGAGCAAAGCCCTACCCTACCAGGTCACGCAGGCAGGGCGGCTGACCGCGCGTTCCAGTCAGCAGAGTGCATGAGGGCATGCGGTCGGAGTTTGCCGCTCCTGCAGCCTGCTTGCAGGTCCACCGGCTCAGGACGCCGTCAGCCCGGGGGCAAGCATCGCACGGGGTGACGCGGATGCCTGCCCCGCCAGTGGCTGAGAGCTCTGGCGGCCAGGCCGCGCGTGGGTGGGGGGTGGGTGGTGCGCTAGGGTTAGGGTAGGGTCAGACCGCCAGCGCCGCGTGGAAGGCCTTGGTGAGCGTGTAGGGCGCGCGCGGGAAGGCCGCGTACACGAAGCGCCGCTGCAGGAGCAGCAGCGAGAAGGCGGCCGCCAGCGTCGCCTCCGGGAAGCGGCGCGCCTGCCGCGCCGCGCGCGCCTCGTCAGCGGCCATAAACCTACACAAGTCCTGATGCTCCGCCGCGCCACGCGCGCCGCGTCAGCGGCAGCACAAGCGCCCGAGCTGCGGCGCCCGCTTCTGTTCCCTTACTTCCTTCCAGGCCGCCTTCTAGTCGCCCGAGACGACCTTTGCCGCGCCTCCACAACGTGCGCGGTTGGCCGCCACTGAGCATACACACATGACAGCACATCGCGTCGGCAGCAACGCCTGCGACACTGATCAGGGCCAGGAGTGCAGGTGCCCAGGACCATGCGTCCGGTCAATTAACCTGGAGCAGCTCAGCAGGGAAATGCTAGACGCTATTGTATGGACATGGGTCAACATTCAAACGGTCCAACCCCTTATCACTGCTGGCTTGAGTGACGCAAGCGGCGCAAGCACACATGCCGGGCGCACCAGGGCGGTGTAGGCGTCCGCATCCAGGGGCGCACGGCGGCCGGCCGCGGCCGCCTCGGCCGCCACCAGCAGCGCGAGCGTCAGCTCCGCCGCCGCCGCCACCGCCGGCGTCGGCGCCGCGCCTGGCGCTCGGCCGCACGCGCGCGTGACCGGCGGCGCCGCTTCCGCGAGCAGCGAGGGACCAGCACAGGACGGCGTGACGCTATCACGCACTGCTGATAGCAAAAAAAGGCCGCTTGCCTGAAACAAGGCGAGACCATCGCATGCATCTGTACTGCTCAGAGGGTGGCAGCGGGTGCGGGGCGCACAGGGCGCTGCGGCGGCCAGCGCGTGCAGCCCGGCGCGCCCCACGCTGCTGCGCCATTGCATCGCCGTCAGCAGCGCGCGCCGCGGCGGCGGCAGGGCCGCGGCGCCCGCCGCAGCCGCCGCCAGCCGCCGCTGCGCGCTCGCGGCCGCTGCGGCCGCGGCCGCCCCCGGCGCGCCCCTGGGCCGGCCCCCCGCCACGGCGGCCCCCGCGGGCAGTGCGCCCGCGCGCGCCTCGCGCGGCCGCCGCGGCTTGGGCGGCGCCGGCGGGTCGCCCGGGCGGCGGCGCGTGCGCTTAGGCACCGGCGCGCCGTCCGGGCCCAGCGCTTCGTCCTGCGCGCCCGCCACCTCGATGGCACAGTTTTAACGAGATGTCTCAGCATCACCAATGTGCGCGGCGGGTGCGCGGCGCATGGGGCGGCCTCCGCATTCATCGCCTCCTGTTGGGTGGTGCTGTGTGTAGGCTCGGGGCGCCATAGGGCTTGGAATTGATCATCCCGCCGCAGCTTCAGCGCACAGCAACATACACAGGCGTTCTCACCGTTTGGACCGGCGGGGCGCGCAGCGGCAAGGGTCGCACGCCGCGGACGCCCTTTTGCGGGAGGCGCCCGGCGCTGACTGGGCCGCCTTGGCGCTGGAGAGGACGTGCCGAAAGGGGTTCGGGTTCACGCAACCAGCACAAGCCCTCAATTGCACCCTCAACCACACACCAATGCAACGGGAGGGCCTGAACAGGAGGGCCTGGCACGCGGGCATCTGCCTGTGGGGCAGCGCGCCTGCCCGCGCTTGCGCTTCGGCCGCTTCTTCTTCGTCGGGTCCAGGCGGTGGAAGGCCTGCTTGAGCACCTGCGCGCGCCATCAGCAAGGGTTGCACATTCTACCCTACCCTATCCAGGCAATGGAGGGCCTGCCTGAGCGCCCCAGCGCCGACCTCCTCTGCTGCACACCACATTTTTGCCGCACGTGCTGCAGCCCCGGACCAAGCAGCGGCTGTGGCTCCCAGGCCTGCCACGCCCCGCAGCGGCTATGCCCGAGTCTGCAGATGTTGCAGCTTCAACACTTGCAGATTCAAAGCTCAGGCGTAGGTATATCTCTTGCGGCTGGCAGGCAAGATCGCATGGAGGGCGTGCGTGGACGCCCGACTCCCACTGGGCTCCTGAACCTGCCAGAACGCCAGTGCTCACAGGTGCTCCCGCTCCGGGGGCAGCAGGGCAGGCGGCTCTGGCGGCCCTGCTAACCCTAACAAGCGCTTCTCAGGGCGCCACCTGCTCCAGCAGGTCCTCGGCCTCGCGCTCCGCGCGCTCGTCGGCGCCGTCGGCCGCCTCCCACAGCCGCCCGGGCTCCAGCGCGGCCTCCAGCGCGGCCATGCGCCGCGCGAGCTCGGCCTGCGCGTGCTGCACGCCGCCGCGGGCAGGGCCGCCGGGCGGCTGCGCCTCGCCGCCCTCCGCGCCTGCGCAGCCACCGTCACCAGGTGTACCACTGACATTATGTTTATTAATTATTGTTATCTTTCCAGCAGTTGCGGGTGCTGCCGGCGGCCGCGGCTGCCTGCTGTCGGGCGCCCCACCCCGGCAAGGCCCTGCGCTCGGCGCGCTCCGCCTCTGCGGCGCCCCAGCTGATTACTGGGCACACTATGCACAAAGAATGCCACACAAACAATGCAGGGCAGTACATGCATGGACAGATGGACACAGGGAACGGACAGCCCTGGACCGGACCGTCGTTTGGCTGCGGGGCGCGCTTGCGCCGCTTGCCGCCCGCGCCGCCTGCCGCCTCGGCGCCGGGCTGCGGCGGCTGCGCGGGGTGGCGCCCGGCGTAGCGCGCGTGCACCTCCGCGGCGAGCTCGCGCAGCCGCTGCATGATGCCCGCCGTCTGCGCGCGCGGCGCTCCGTGAGGCCCGGGCGGGCGGCCGCGTGCGCGGCTCTTGCCGGCAGGGCGCACATGGCTGCCGCCGTCCAGCTGACGAGGGCTGCAGGGACCGTCCGTCCGACGCCTGCGCCTGCACGGCGCAGGGCTGCCTGTGTGGCCAGCAAGTCCGAGCGAGCGGGCGCGGCGGCGGCCGCGGGCGGGCGGGCGCGCGGGCGCACCGGGTTGTCGCACAGGGCCTGCGTCATCACGCGCGTCTCCGAGTCCATGAGCGGGCGGTGCGGCTGCGCCGCAGCGAGCCGCTGCAGGCGGGTGTGCACCTGCCGCCCTCGGCCCAGAGTTAAGCTGTATAAGGATTAAGCCCTGATATAGGCGGCAGGGCTGGTGCGCGCCTGCCGCCCTCGGCCTAGGGTCAGGCCTAGACCTGAGCTGGGCGGCAGCGGGGCGACCGCGAGCGCGCCAACCACCGCCTGACACGGTTCTACTGACCAGGCCGGCGGGCGGCATGTGCCAGCAGGCCCAAATGCACGGCGGCGCCGCGTGCGCGAGCGCGGCGGCGCGCGCCGCGCCGGGGCGTGCCTGCGACTCCAGCATGCTGAGCGCGACCAGGCGGTTGCGCGCCGACGTGAACGCGTCCCGGTCGAAGCCGTGCCGTGCGTGCCACCTGCGCGCGGCGGGGAGAGGCGCATGGTGACGGGGGCGGAGCAGCACCAGCGCCCATGCCACCGCAGGCGCGGCCGCGGCCGCGGCGGCGCAGGCTCCTGGCGAGGCAGGGCGCAGGCTGCGCAGTCTCTGCAACAGCGGTGCTGCGCAGTGCGAGGAAGCGTGTCATGCACACACGTGCGGCACTGCCCAAACCCTGCGCATCGGCCGAATGTTCTGCAACTGACGGGCCTGAGGAATAATACGGCGTACACCGACACACAGCCACAAGGCTTGTGACTTTGGCAGTCTATGCAGAGCCAGACGCGGCGATGGCAGGTGGCAAGCACACAGGCGCCGCGCTGGGCACACGCCCCGACACAGCACGAGTTTGAACCCGCCTGCTCAGAAGCCAGGCCCTCCCCTCACACCCCACGAGCGTCCTTGCACCAGGTTGCTCCGCCACAGGCACCGCAGCCTTGGCCGCCAGCGCAGCACATGGCGGCCCCAGGCGTCTGTCAGCGGGTCCCACCGCGCGGGGCGGAGGGAGAGGGTAGGGTCAGTGGACCAACCACTCAAATCGTATCCATATAAAGGGGCCCCTACCCTAACCCTATGGGGCGCGCACCGCAGCCACGCGCGCAGCATCGCCTCGTCCTCGGCTTCCGAGAACAGGCGCTTGCGCTCCATGCTGCGCTTGAGCTTCTCGCGGTCCATGCTCACCTGCCGGGCGCGCGCCGCGCGCGTCGGGCTGTGCCGGCTGCGGCCCGTTGGGCGCAGGAATAAAGCACGCAGCAGCGGCACCACGCAGAGGCTGGGCTGACGACCATGCCTCACGCCAGGCGCATAGCACGGATGCATGCGGCGCCGCACGGCGGCGCCGCAAGGCGGCGCCGCAGGGCGCGCCTTCGGCTTGCCCATGAAGCCGCCCTTGGGCTCCCTCGGCTTGCGCTTCCGCGGCGCCGCCGCCGGCGGCCCCGGCGGCGCGCCCGCCACGCCGGCCGCTTGCGCCGCCGGCGCCGCGGCGCCCTCTGCGCCGAGCGGCTGCGGCGCCGCGGCCCCGCCCGGTGCAAGCGCGGACGCGGGCGCGGGCGCGGGCTCCTCGTCCTCGTCGTCCGCGTGCGCCAGGCGCTCCTGCTCGCCGTCGCTGAGCTCGTCGCCCGGCGCCGGCGCCGGCGCCGCCTGCCGCGCCTCCTCCCTGCCGCGCCCAAGGCGCAATCTGACTGTGTTCGCATGGGCCTATCCGGCTCCCGTGCACTTGGGGTTCGAGCGCAGGGCCTCAATCGCCACCATCGCCTGACTGGGTTGCGAGGCGGGCGGAGGGCGGCTGCGCAGACGGGTGACCGGCCCGCCGCGGCGCACCGGGGCTGCGGTGGCATGACCATCCACCGGCTCGCCGGCGCGGGCGCCGCCGGCGGCCGCGCCCGCCCGGCCTGCCGCGGCTGCGGCGGCGGCCGGCCGGCGCGCGCGCGCGCCGCGCCCTTCTGCGCGCGCTTCAGCACCTGCGCGCGCGCGCGCCGCCGGCCGTCAGGTGCCCGCCGGTTCGCTCCTGACGGCCTGAGCACCGGGCGCGCACGGCATGCAGCAGCGCATGGCATGCAGGATTGCACTGCCAGCCTGGAGCTCCCCTGTCCCCAGTCCCAGCGCAGGAACAGCAGATCGCCGCCAGTCACCCGGGGAGGCAGGACCTTGCAACATGTTGGGGGAGTGGGGGCGCCTGCGGGTAGGGCACGTCCAGGTTGAGCGCGATATGGTGGCAGAGGTGGAGGGGGTAAGGTAAGGGTTAGGGTGGGGAGCGCGCCTGCGGGTAGGGCAGGTCCAGGTCGAGCGCGATCTGGTGGCAGAGGTGCAGGTCGGGCGCAGCGGCGCAGGCCTGCAGGCGCTGCGCCAGCGCCTCGGCCTGCGCGCGCGTCAGCAGCCGCGCGGCGGCCCAGCCCTCGCGCGACATGGCGCCGCGCTCCGCGCTTGCCGGGAAGCACAGGCCCATCTTCTCGCGCCTGCGCGCGGCGCGCCCGCGCCCTCGGCAACTCTGTCTGCAAGTTGGTGCAGCTTTTATTACGAGAAGCGCGCAGGCCCGTCTTCTGGCGCCTGCGCTTAGGGCGCAAGCAAGCCCTTGATAGCTGGCCGCACTGTAATCCGCCTTCGGAGCGCAGGCCCGCCTCTCGCTCCTGCGCACAGGGCGCCCGTGTCCATCAGACAATCTGGCTGCACTGTGATGCATTGATCCCGCGGATAAAGGGCGCTGACCATGGCGCGCCCTGCAGCGCTCCGCGCCTGGCGCCCCAAGCACATGCACGGCATGTGCTGGGCGCGGGCGCGCACCAGAGCGTGCACAGAATCTCCAGTCGCGCCCAGTAGCGGCCCGGCGCGCCGGCTGCGCGCAGGTCGTACGTGCGCCGGCCGCGCGGGAAGCCTGCACGCCCAGGACGTACCCGTGCTCTAGCGGGCATGCAGGCGCACTGCACGCTCCGTGCTTGCTGCCAGTTGTGGCCTGTCCACAACGTAGTAGGACAAAGCCAAGGCATGACAGCGCTGTGCCGGCTATGCATACGGACACCGCCACTTGCGGCATGGCGGGACGCCGCGCCCCGATCGCGTCCAGCAGCATTTGACCTCGCTCAAGCGCGGGGTGTCTGACGTGCTGTGAACCCTACCCTCTGGCATGAGCCTTGGCGCATGTGCAGCCGCCACCAATGTGCGCGGCAGGCGGCTGGCTCCTCACCAGGCGCGGCCCCGACCCACAGGACTAATCATCACACTATGTGACATTACACGGGACTCACGCACCGCCCACACGGACCCTTCTTATCTGGCAAAACTAGACGCGCACCGTCGGGGACGGGCACCGCGGGCGGCTGCTCCTCCGGCGCGCCCAGGACCGCGGCGCCGCACTCGCCGCCGGCGCGCGGCTCGCCCGCGGGCAGCGCCAGCGCCTCGGCCTGCAGCTTGGGGTCTGCCAGGTCGGCGGGCTCCTCCAGCGCGGCCTCCGCCTGACGCTCGCGCGGGGCGGCGAGGAGGTTTAGGGCTCAGGGGGACAGGGATAGTTTTCACCTTAAACCTATCAGCTGGCCCTCTGCGGCAGGGCGGGCGGCGTCCCCCGGCGGTGCCGTCCGCCTCGCAGGCAAACTACGGCCGCAGGCGTTGCTTGCTCTCGGCTGCAGACCTGCTCTGGAGGTGAGCCCCAGGCGCGCACTGCAAGCGCCCTGGCCGCGCTGCACCTTAATCGGATCGCGGCAGCGTGCGCCTACAGCTGCGCTCACCACAGGCTCCCCGGGCGCCGGGCGCACCGAGGCCAGGAAGGTGAGAGCGGCCGCAGGCGCGGACTCGGCCGCCGCGCCCGGCGCGCCGCCGCCCGGCGCGCCGCCGCCCGGCGCGCCGCCGCCCTTACGGCGCTCCGCCGCGACCAGGCCCAGGGCTTCCAGCGTCTGCCGCCCGACGCGGCCGCCACTTCAGCGCGCACCCCCGCCCCCCCCCCTCCCCCCTAACCCGACCACATGAGGGCTCCCGGCTCAATGATGCCGGCAGCACATCTGAAACAAGTGATATGGCTGGTATGGTCGACCGCGCGCCCGCGCGCCCGGCCCGTATGAGCGCGCCGGGCACGCCTGGAGCGCACCTCCAGGGTGCGCAGCAGGCGGCCGGGCGCGCCCGCATCCAGCAGCTGCGCCTGCACGTCCGGCGGCAGCTCGCCTGCGCGGGCGCGGCGCCCGTCAGCCTGCGCCTCCCCCTTGCCTGCTCACCGGCACAACGGTGCCGGCGCCGCTCGCAGCACTGGCTCGAACGGCGCAGGGCGCCCGCGTCTGTTCACACGACTGCAGGTTTGCGCGGGCGCGCGGCCGCTGAGCCGGGAAGCGCGGCGCTGCCGCCGGGGCGCCCGGGCGCGCACCCAGGCGCTGCGAGCGCGCGCACGGCGCCGCCTGGACCGTCTTCACGTCGACGCAGGAGCCGGCCACCTGCAGGACCAGGCCCACGGCCAGCGCATCGAACAGCCCGCGCAGCGAGAAGCGGCGCCCGCCGGCGTCACCGCCGCCGCCCGCGGCCGCGGCCCCGCCGCCGCCGCCGCCGTCGCCAGCCCCCGCCACGCCCCGCTCCGGTGCCCCATCGCTCGGGCCGTCGGGCGCTGCCCCGCCGCCCGGCGCCGCCGCCAGGTCGGGCGGTGCAGCGGGGCCTGCCGCAGCAGGCGCGGCTGGCGCGGCTGCCGCGCGCGCGCCCGCCGCCCCGGGGGCCGGCGCGGGCCCCGGCCCCGCGCCAGGCCCTGGCGCGGCCACCCGCGCCAGCCCGCCGAAGCACAGGGTCGTGCGTGAAGGCAGCTGGAATGTGCCGACCCGGCCGCCCGCCTGGCGCGCCGGGGCGGGTGGCGCCGCCGCGCGGTCCACGAGGCGGTTCGCGCCGCCCGCGCCGGCCACCGGGTCCAGGCCCGGCCGCTCGAAGCCGCCGAGGCCTGCGCGCCGCGCCGCCGCGCCCGGGTGCGCTTTGCTGCCCCTGCTAGTGCAATGCCCCGCGAGGCCGCAGCAGCTCGCCGCTGCGCGCTTGTCGCGCCCCGGCGCTGCGCGGGCCAGATAGGCCTGGGTGCAGCCACCGCAGAAGCGCAGGGCAGCCCCTGCGCCCGACCCTCATGCACACTCAGGCAGGTCCGTCGTCGCTGGTTGTGTGCAGGCACCCTGGTGGAACCCTACAGGGTCCGGGGAGGCGCACCCAGCAGGCGCAGGATGGCGTCGTGCAGCAGGCGCGCTCGCACCATCTTGGGCTCGACGTAGCCGTTGCCGGCGCGCGCGGCTTTCTCCGCATTATACTTGGCGCGCGCCACGACCTGGCGGCGCCGCCGGCGCTCCTTCGCCGCGGCGCCGGCGGGCGCCCGCCCTGGTGCGTGCCCGTCGCCCTCCCGCGCGGCCCCTTCCCGCACGCCCCCCGCCTCCTCCCCCAGCCCATCGACGTCGAGCGCGCAGTTGCCTGCCCCCAAGCCGCGCGCCTCACCGGCCGCGGCGCCGTCCGCGCTCGCGGCAGCAGCGTTGGGCGCGGCGCCGGGCAAGCCCCGCGCGCCCGGGCCCGGCTCGGCGGGCGCCTCGGCGGCGGGCTCGCGCGCGGCGCCGCCGCCGGGCGCGGCTTCGGGCGGCGGCTCCCCCTGCGCGCCAGGCCCAGGCCGCTCAAACCCCACCCTACCTGAGCTGCTGCAGCAGGGTGCAGAGCTCGCCAGCGTGCCGGTGGCGTTTTGAAGCTCACAGGCGGCAGAGCATGCGAGGCTCTCCCCGTCAGCACGCAGCGCCGACCGCGCTCCGGCCGCGTCAGCATGCGGCGCCCGGCCTCGCAGGCAGGACGCGTCTGCGCACGATGCCACGCCCTGTCACACTGCCACCCTCGGCCGCCCAGCAACAAAGCTGCCAGCACTGGAGGGACGTCCAGGACACGCGCTCCTGCGTGTGGGAGGCGGCGCCCGCTGCAGAGCCGCGGGCGGCGGCGGCACCTTTGGCGGCGCGCGGCCCATCTTGCCGTAGCTCGCCTTGCGGCGCGCCGCGACCGCCTGCCTCGCCTGCGCGGCCGCGCGCGCATGCGGCTCAGCTGGGGGGGGCCGCACGGCGCCGGCCGTGCCATTGCCACCTGGGGCGCAGCCAGCGCCGCCTGCGGCGACCAGTGAACGGCCAGCGATGGATCACGTCACGGGGGGCACGCCGTCCGGCATGGCCGCGGGGCACCAGACTGGTGCCGCACTAACGCACACTCGCCATGTTTCTGGACGTTGCTCGACAAGTGCTCGTGCTGGGGCCGCCGGCGTGTGCACGCCCTAGCTGGGCTGCTGCAGGCTTGCGACACGGAGCGCTGACTCTTGAGCGGTGCACCAAGCGCCGCCCGTACCGCAGAGACCCACCCGCAAGAGCAGCTAATGCTGGGCGTTGGGTGCATGGGCGCATGCGGCCGCGCATCACAATGCCTGCATGAGAAAAAGCGGCGTTTTGAGGCCCGGCAGGCCCATGCACGCACCACGCCCACCGGCCAGCGGCGGCACAGGGGTGCACCGGGGGCACAGGGCCATTGCTGAGCAGGCCCTACCCTAGCCTACCCCAGCCCTAACCCTGACCATGTGCACGCACCGCGTCCACCAGGCGCTCGTCGATGGCGGCGCAGGGGTGCACCAGCAGCGGCGCCTCGACGGGCTTCTGCTTGCGGTCCAGCGCGGGCGCGGACAGGTGCGCGTAGACCGCCTGCTCGCCCAGCAGCTGCACTCTGTTGGTGGACAGGTGCAGCTGACTGAGGTTACGACAGTACGAGGCGTGTGATCCGCGGCACTAGGCCACTCTTCAAGCCGCGGGCTGTTGGTGGGTGGGCGCAGATGGCTGGGCTCAGGACAGCATGAGGCGCATCATCCGAGCCACCAGGCAGTTCTTCGCTGGCATGACATGGGCGTCAGTGAAGGAGGGATCGCTCGTGAGCGTGGACCTGCAGAGTGTTTGTTGAACTTTGTCAAGCGCGCCACTTGTGAACATTGTTAAGCGGGCCACGCAGGGCTGAGTGAGCAGGCTGGAGACATGCAAGCATCGAGTCGGGATGCAGAGCAGGCATGGTCATGTAAAAAATGACGGCAGTGACCAGTGAGCCGAGGCAGGGTAGCCTCGCCGCCAGACAGTTCCGCGCCTGTTTGGCCACGACCAAATGGCCGATGATGCGCGCGGCGGTCTTGCGATCGACGCGCTCCCCCTCGCGCGTGCCCTCCACCTGCGCGCTCGCCGGCCCGCCGCCGCTGATGCGGGGACGCTGCAGGGCGCAGCGCCCACTGATGCCTGGCATGCTGCGACACGATGCTACATGCGCAGCCCTCACGGAGTGGCTCCGGGGTCATAAAACCGTTTTTTGCGGGCAAGAAATGCACCTCACCACCTATTTATAGGGCCGTGGAGCTTGGGCGCTGCAGCTGTCCAGACCAGCACAGGACCAGAAGCAACCACAGCCCGCCACCTCAAAGTTCGGGCAATACTTTGTGCGTACGCCGGATGTTGGATGCAGGTGTCTAACTCACAGCAAGGTCGCCCGGTGACGGTTTGGTGTGCCAGCGGAGCGCGGCAGCCGCACATCGCCGGGGCGGCGCGCCTGGAGCACCCTGCGGAGGTCGTGCGCCACCAGGAAGCCCCTCTCAGCCAGCAGCTCCGTGCAGCGCCGCACGCGCGCCTTGAGAATGTTCGTCGCGCGCTTGCCGAGCTCCGCTTCGCTCACCGTCGGCAGCACCTGCGCGCAGCCATGGCGCGCGGGGTCCGGACCGCCACGGCTGCTAAGCTGCTGTGGTGCTGTCAGGCCCGCGCGCAGGGTCTGCCCACCCTCGCATCTCATCAGTGCATTCATAGGTTGTGCAAAGACGCAGCACGCGCGCCGGTACGCAACTGCGGTCGCGTTCGGCTGACTGGCAGCCTCCCCACCCAGCTTGCTCGAGCGGCACTCACACTATACTCATACTTTACGTGCGCGCGCACCGTGACCATGCCCTGCAGGAGCGAGGCGCCGACGTCGGGATGCGCGGGCGGCTGGCGCGTCAGCGCCGGCCATGCGGCCGCCTGCGCGGGCGCCCCGCCGCCCGCCCGCTCGCCCTCATCGCCCCGGGCGGCAGCGCCCCGGCCTGCAGCGCCGTCTGCACAGTTACCACCAGCGACCTCCAGCAAAGCATACCTAAACCTGACGATCACATGACGGACTTGGACTGAGGGAACAGGCCCGACGACAGAGAGCCTGTGCTTCGCGACGGATCCACTGGAGTTGACCTGGATCCACTGAAAGGTACCTCACATGCACTTGGGGAGGGGGAGAGGGGACATGCACATAGAGAGCCTGCGTTCTGCAGAGGCAGCAGCCTTGCACAGGTTCAGATATGGCCCTTTGCAGGACAGTTCTTGCTTGAATCGGCACCTGGGAGCCCCGGCGGTGCCTGGCCCTGCGGCGCTGCTGCGTCTGCCCTGTCGGCCGCAGGATGGCTCGCAGCAGCAGCAGCGGCCGTGGCCGGCCCTCCGGCCGTCCCTGAAGCTTCGCCTGCGCCAGCCGCCACGCCCGCTGTTGCACCTATGCTTGCTGGTGCCTCAACAGGCTGTTGTGGGAACGTTAGGGTATACACGGTAGTGTAGGGTAACATATATCCTGTCCCTATGGTGATGCATGCAACCAGTAGCAGAAGCGAAGGACCGCACCTTCTGACCCGCCCGGCGGCGCCAGGTCGCGCGCGGTGATCCAGCCCCCCTTGGCCGCGGGCGTGCGCTGCAGGCACGCAGGGGCGCTGCCTGCAGCACCAGAGGGCCGCCCGCGAGGCTCCCCTGGCGCCGCCGGCGGCGGCGCCGCGGCGGCGCCCGCGAGCGGCGTCGCGAGCGCCACGCGGTGCTTGGCCAGCATGTCCGGCGGCAGCTTGAAGACCTGGCAGCCCGCGCAGCGTGCTGGAAGTGGCAAGGCTATCAGCTGACGACACCACGGGGTCGTCAAATTTTTTCTTGACGCATGAGTGGGAAAGGGTGCTTGCGGAGCGCAGGGGCGGTAGCACAGCATTGACTGGGTACGCTGCTTCACCAGACTCTGTCTTGCGCAGTCTGTGCGCTTGGCAGGCCTGGACGTGGGGCTCTGACAGCAGTCTACCGCTGTCTCGGAGTGCCCGGTCGAGCGCACAGCAGCGTGGCGCTGGCGGCACGCGCACAGAAGCTGGGCGGCCCCCTGACGATGACGGACGCAGCACACATGCGCTCCGGGGCCTCATCAATGCGGGCGACGCCTGCGAGGAGAGCATGCAGGCACCAAGCGAGCCGCGTTCTGGGCAAAAGATAACCCTATTACACCCTAGATGACGGTAATTTGCGAATCCCGTGCGCGCCTTGATGTACATTTTGCCCTCCTGGCCGTCCTCCTCGCGCGCGCGGTAGCGCGCCAGCACGGACGCAAGCGCCTTGTTCGCCTTCTTCTGGCCCAGGCCCAGCCGGCGCAGGATCTGGTACTGGGGCATGCCGCGCTCGCCTGCGCGGCCGCAGGGTCTGGTAGGGTCGGTCCTCTGCGCCTCTCTGCGGTCTTGAGACAGCATCCATGTCCGGACGCCCCCACACAGATCAGTGCATCTCCCATGTATGGGGTAGGGTAGGGTTAGCCTAGCCGTACGCACCGGCATCCAGCAGGAGGCTGATGACCTGCCAGTCGAAGCCGCACTCGGCCAGCAGCTGCCCGCCGCCGCCACCGCCCTCGCCCTCGCCGCCCTCGTCCCCCGCGTCCTCCTCCTCCTCCGCCGCGCCGCGCGCCGGCGCGGCCGGCGCGCCGGCGCCCGGCGCCGGCGCGTCCAGGCGCATGAACGTGTCGGCGCGGCGGCCCGGTCCCTCGCCGGGCGCGCCTGGGAACTGGCTGGCCAGGCCCTCGGCCGCCAGCTTGGCGCGGATGCGGCGCCACGCGCGGTGGCCCTCCTGGCCCCCCGTGCGGGGGCGCCAGCCGTCAGGACGCAGGCGCGTCCCGCCAACAGATGCCAACAAGCCACCTTGTCGCTCATAGGTTCCTCCAGACGGCCGACTGCGCGCACTCGGAGCCCGTCCTGCTGCGTCCGCGCGGCCGCATGCAGCTCCCCGCCTTCGATCTGTTAAACTTGCGCAGCAGGGGCACGGCGCCATGCACCCGCAACGTTGGACGTTGTGCTCCTGTTCACAACGCCTGGGCTGTCACGCGCAGCTGGCAGGACCTGCCGTGCACACGAGACAGACGACGCGCGGATACGGTACCTTGAAATATGTCTGTGCGGGGGGGCGCGCCATGCCGGAGAAGCCCAGCTGGGCCTTGACGTCCGGCTCTGCACATGAGATGCGCAACCTAACCCTAACCCTGTGCGGGGGGGCGCGGCACGCCGGAGAAGCCCAGCTGGGCCTTGACGTCCGGCTCTGCACATGAGACGCGCAACCTAACCCTAACCCTGTGCGGGGGGACGCGCCACGCCGGAGAAGCCCAGCTGGGCCTTGACGTGCGCCTCCAGCATCGTGCGCCCCGCCGCCGCGGCGAGCAGCGCGCAAACGCGCTGCATGACCGGCCCGTCGTCGGTCACGCTGAACGTCCCCGCCGCCGCCGAGACCTCCTGCGCCGGGCGCCCCGCTTGAGCCGGCAGTGAGACGCTGCGCTGGACGCAGCGCACTGCGTGCCGCAGACGGCCGCGAGCCGCGCGGCACCAATGCCAGTGTGCCTGGGTCAGCAGAGCAGGTTGAGACAGCAGCCTGCCGGAGAAGCTGGGGCGACAGTACTGAGCCTGGACCTGGACGGGTCTAGGGTTAGCGCGCCCGCAGGACCTCGCCCTGCGCCACGGCGGGCCGGAAGCGGCGCAGGTGCATGATGGCGGTCGACAGCGGCCGCCCGGCCTCGTGCAGCACGACGCTGGTGAGCGTGATGAGCCCGCGCGCGTCCAGAAACTGCGCGCGCGCACGCGGCCCTCGCCGCCGCACGCGGCGCCTCGCGCGCAGAGCGCGTGCGCCATACGGCCCGTCCCACACACAGGCCTGGTAGTGCACTAGGCATGACCAGATAAGTTTCCCCGCTGATCAAAATGTGGCCAATTCCCTTATTTTGTGCTCAAGAAGCGCAAGCATGATGGCATGCAGCGTGCTCCCTGCCGGTGGCGGCGGCCCGTGCGGCGCGCCCGCGCGACGTAGTGGTAGTTCTTGGGGGTGATGCCCATCGCGCGCGCGGCCAGGTGCCGCAGTGCGCCCCGTGTGCGCGACCGCGCGATGTCCTCCAGCGCCGCCCGCTGCCGCGCGGTAAACGAATTTATACTCTGTGCTGAGCACCCGCCTTTTGCCGACGCTCGTCACAGCGCCCTGACACTGACAATGGCACGCCATGCAATAACTGCGTCTGAGCTGCAGCTGCAGCGGCCAGTGGACTCGGGATGCTCGCGGAGGATTGCCGCGCGAGCGGGCGGGCAGCTGCCCCGCTCGGACCGCCGGCGGCGCGCGCCTGGTTGGGGCTGATGGCGTGCACGGTGAGCGTGGCGTCGTACAGGCCCAGCGCCAGGTCGCGCAGCGCCTGCGAGGCCTGCCGCGGCGCCCGCCGGCGGCGCTTCAGCAGCCTGTATACAGTGCCACCTACCTCTACTTGTGTCGGCCTCGCGCCCGCTGCGCACATAGTTCATGCCCTCCAGGATTGGGCGGCACTGGCGGTCCGCGCTCAGCTCCTTTGCGCGCTGGCAAACGCCAGCGCTCCAGTGTTTGACACGTCATGGGACCTTCCTACCCCGCTGCCAAAGCGAGAAGCCGGAGCGGCCTGGGCAGTGCCTGGTCAGGCCAACAAGCCAACTCTCTCATACCACAGCACTGTGACGAGGCGCGGGAGCGCACCACGAGCCTGTACGCGCCCTGCTGCCCCAGGACGTAGTCGTCTGCCTCCGTGTCGCCAGCGCACCTGCTCGCCCACCAAGCGATCAGTGCCCGAGCAGGCGTGCTGGAGCATGCATGCCGAGCACGCTCCCGTTCACTGTTCTTGTCTTGTTAAATTGCGCACGCCTCCAGCATGCCGCGGCATGGCAGCCCTGCTGGCACAGACAGGCGCGTACCCGTCTTCGGCAACAACACGCGCGACATCTTCCGGCATTTGCAGCAGCGCGCCCCACACGCAGCGCTTGACAGGGTCGGTGAGCGCCGTCAGGCCGGCCACTGGCAGGCACTCCTGCAGCTGCGTCCACAGCTGCTCCGTGCCGCAGCCTGCACCACACTCCCGGTCAGTTCAAGACGCATGCCGCGTCAGTCACAAGCTCATCACGGGCCCACCGCGCATACGCACCTGCAGGGCCCTCCAATGCTACCTCATCCACCGCTATGTTCACAAGCTCGTCCATGGCGCAGATTATGTAAGCGCGCTCGAGCTCACACCGCAGCGCCGAGCGCCGCGCCGGGCGCCGCGCCAGGCGCCCTCACTGGAGTATTTCACCACCTGAACGTTGTAGTGAGTGTGTCGGAAAAAGCTCGGCCTTTGCCTGTCTCTCCTGCGCCCGCCTGCTCCTCCTTTCCACTCGAGCTATCAAGACCCTGAGGCCCTACATTGCTGACCCGCGAGGCGGCTGCAGCGGTGCCCGCGCCTCTGCCGATCAACAGCGAAGGTGGCAAGGGCCAGCATCATCGAACAGTGTAAGCCAGTGGCAGCGCGGTCGATTCTGTGCACGCACGCCTGCGACTGAGCTTGCGGGCGCGATGGGCGACCGCGGCGGCTTTGACCGCGGATTCGGCGGCCGCGGCGACCGAGGTGGCCGCGGCGACCGCGGGGACCGCGGCGACCGCGGGCGCGGGCGCGGGCGTGGCCGGCCGCGCGGGCGCAAGGACGAGGAGGAGAAGTGGGTGCCGTGCACAAAGCTGGGCCGCCTGGTGCAGCAGGTACGCGTGCGCATGCAGTGCTCGTGCGGAGCGTGTAGCCTGTGACGGTGCGGGAGTGCGCAGCGGCTGCGTAGAGCACGGATAGCTGAGCGAGTGCGTGGAACGCGCGTGTATGTTGCAAGCAGAAAGAAGGTCTTGCAAGTGGTGAGCTCGATGCTGGTTGGCAAGGAGTGGCTCTGCGTTGCGCGCTGGAGAGGCTAGGCGGGCATGCGTACAGCCACTACTGCAGCGCCACTCGTTTGCTAACGCGCTGATGGCAGCGCGTGCGGGCTGCTGAATTGCTGCAAGCTGCCCAGCGTGGCTGACGTGCGGGCCCGCGGGCGCGCAGGGCAAGATTAAGAGCCTGGAGCAGATCTACCTCTTCTCGCTGCCGGTGAAGGAGTACCAGATCGTGGAGGCATTCCTGGGCGCGGCGCTCAAGGACGAGGTGATGAAGATCATGCCCGTGCAGAAGCAGACGCGCGCCGGCCAGCGCACGCGCTTCAAGGCGCGGCTCAGCCTCCCCTCCGCGCGCCTCTGGGTCGCCGTCGCAAGCGTCTCCGCTGTGCTTGACGTATGCTCTGCTGTGCTTGACGTATGCTCTGCTGTGCTTAACGTATGCTCTGCTGTGCTTGACGTATGCTCTGCTGTGCTTGAAGTATGCACTTACGTACGCTGCGCCCATAAGCTATTCTAGTGCTGCGTTAGGTGTGCTGGTGAGCTTGGTGGGGCAAGCCTCACAAGTGAATCTTGTCGTATTGCAGAAAAGGTGCCGTCCTGTGTGGCCCCGGCTGCCATGTGACCTGGCGGGCCTGCGGCGCAGGCGTTCGTGGTGGTGGGCGACCACAACGGCCACGTGGGCCTGGGCGTGAAGTGCGCCAAGGAGGTGCGCTTGCCCTGCTAGCACGCTCTGGCAATGTCACTGCTCCCTGAGCTTGAGCAGAGTAGAAGGTCGCGTGATAGTCGACCGGCTGTGTGTCACGGTGGGAGCCGGTACCGTCAGGCCAGCAAAGTCAGGCTGCCGGCGTGCGGTGTCGAACGCGCAAGCGCGGGCCAAGCTTATGGCGGGGACGCTCGCAGCACCTGCACTGGCGCCCGGGAACGTGGCACGTTGCAAGGCCGCACCAGTGCCCGCAGGCGGCCTCGCGCCGGGCGTCAGGGTTAGGGCCAGGACAGCGGCGGGCGGCAAGGCGTCCCGACCCTGACCCTTGACGCGCTGCGCGCAGGTCGCGACCGCCATCCGCGGCGCAATCATCCAGGCCAAGATGTCGGTCGTGCCGGTGCGCCGCGGCTACTGGGGCAACAAGATCGGCAAGGTGCACACGGTGCCGACCAAGGTGACGGGCAAGTGCGGGTCGGTGACCGTGCGGCTGATCCCGGCGCCGCGCGGCGCGGGCATCGTGGCTGCGCGCGTGCCGAAGAAGGTGCTGCAGATGGCCGGCATCGAGGACTGCTACACCTGCTCGCGCGGCTCCACCAAGACGCTCGGCAACTTTGTCAAGGCGCGCACCGCCCGCGGGGCCGGCCCCGGCACTCCCTTTTGTGGGTGTAGGCACCACTGGTAGGACTGCTATACTCGCTCGCGCGGCTCCACTAAGACGCTCGGCAACTTTGTAAGGCGCGCCCTCTGCCGTCGTTGATCAGATACAGGCCCTCTTGATCCCATCAACCGGCTCGGGGCCGGCCGCGCGCTCCGCCTTGTGGGTGTGCATCGCTGGTGAAGGGGCAAAGTGCTGCATTGTCTTGAGTGAAAATGTGGCGGTGATTTCAGTGCGCATGAAAGGGTTGGGCGGGGGGCATGGTCGGGGTTGCGTGTTACCTGCATGCAGATGCGTGGGCGCATGTTGCATCACGGCCTGGGGCGCAGCGCCCTGCAAAGCAGAGCATGCGCCCGGCGCCCCAAGCCTGTGCGCTTGCGCGCGCGCGATGTTGGGGCACCCGCACGTGGATGCTGGTACACGCGCGCACGGACGCCGGCGAGGTCGTACGGCCAGGATCACACACATGTGAAGAAATGTTTCGAGCAGGGCATGTGTACCAGGCGTGTTGTCATGGGCATGCTGACGGGGGGGGGAGGCGCGCGGCGCCGCGCAGGCCACGTTCTACGCGCTGCAGCGCACGTACGGCTTCCTGTCGCCCGAGCTGTGGAAGGAGACGCGGTACACCAAGAGCCCGATGCAGGAGTTTACCGACTTCCTGGCCAAGCCGGCCGCCGGCGACTTCAAGCCGCCCGGCGACTTCCCGCCGGTGTAGGCGCGCTCAAGGGTAGGGCAGGCGCGCGGAGCGGGGGTGCGGGGGTAGACAGGGGGGCGCTTCTGGGCGCGCGATGCTGTGGGGCTTGCGCAGGGGTGCACATGCGGCCGAACCTGGTCAGTGGTCGGGCTGACGGTGCGCTTGGGTCACCCCTGCGTAGCGGGTGTGTCCACGCTTGAGAGCTGCTGCACAATGTAACAGTAGAGCAGGCGCAGCTTGTGACTGCCGCCACAATTTGGCCACATCTGTCAAAACATTGAACATGCCTCATGCCCCTTCCTTTCACCTGACTGTCTCCGTGCTTCAACTACCCTGCATCTCCCAGGTCTCTACCATGTGCTTACCATCTCTCTGCCTGGAACAGCTACTCTAAAGCACGACATCATTCCTTCATTGCTGAAGGCGCGCTCATGAGCAAAAAGCGCGCATGCAGCCTGCCTCGCCACTGCGGGCACGCAGCACAGGCCGGCATGCTCACAGCCAGTCCCGAGGTCGCGCGGGCGCGCTGGCGGGGCGCCGTGCGCTGGCGTAGCTGCGCGCCATGCGCGCGATGAATGCCGGCAGCTGCCCTGTGCGCGGCTTGAATGTGCACTCCTCCAGACCCTCGTCCTGTGAGCGGAGGCCGCAGGCTCACAAAAGCGCCGTCCAGGCAGGGCAGAGAGGCCTGGGAGCCCGGCAAGACAGCGAGGCCCAGAGAGCCTGCAGCGCTCCTGCAGCACGCTCCGGCGCCGCGTTGCCGCCTTACGCCGGCCGCGACGACTCCGCGGCGCCGTGGCGGGCGCGCCATGACAGAACGTGAGGGGGTAGGGGTTAGGGTTAGGCCCTATAACGACAGGCCGGGGGCCGCGGACCTGCCGCTGCGCGGCGCGCACGGCATGCGCTGCGGCGCGCGCCATGTCCGCTGCGCGCAGGCGCGCCATGTAGGCCGCGGGCGAGCGCAGGTCCACGCGCGGCGCGGCGAGCGGGAGCGCGTTTGTGCGCGGCCGGAACGTGAGCGCGCGCGCCGCGTCGGCCGTGGCCGCCGCGCGCGCCGCGGCCTGCACCACAGCGCCGAAGCTTGAAGGTCTTTAGGATCTCGAGTGCTAAGCATCTTGAACACAGCGCATAGGCTGGAGCACCGTGTGGCGCTCCATGCACAGGGCTGGGACGGGTCATGGGGTTGATGCGCGGCTAAAAGACCAGCACGCGCGCTGCCTGGGCGCCTCTGCTCGCGCTGGCGCCGCCTGCAAGAGTATCGGTCTGCGGACGCTGGCTGATTGTGCAGGGCGGTCAGGCGGCATTCGATTACGCTTTGCGCAGGTGGCCCCTGGGTCACATGTGGCCGCCCACAATGACAGTGCAATGGTGAGGGCTCCAAAGCTGCATTGCCATGCGAGTGTTTCCGCCCGGCTGCCCCACTGGCAGCACACAGCGGGCTGGCGGGCTGCAGCCTGGCAGGCATGCCAGGAGCTGGCAGCCTCTGGCGCGCGCACCAGCGCGGCCTCCCGGCGCATGCGGTCGCCTGCGCTCATCTCCGCGGCGGAGCGCGCGGGCCGCGCGCGCGCGCGCGCGCTGATGCGCGGCCGGAACGCCTCGCCCGCCGGCGCCGCGGGCGCGGAGCGGGCCGAGCGCGGCGTGGCGGGCGCCTGCAGGACCGCAGTCCGCATGGTTGGGGACAGCACACCAGTTCCTTGCTTTCTTTAGGCAGGCCTATGCACAGGATGCCCTCTTTGGTGCCTTTGGTGCAGCCTCTCATCACTAAGCAGAGTGCCTGCGGCCGGGCGTCCAGGGGAGTGCCTTGCATGCAGAGCGTAAAGCCTCGTATGCCCAAGGCCTTGTGAAGTGCCCCATGGCCAGCATGGCGCTGGTCCTGCACTATCGCAGGGAGCCAAAGAGTGCCATGAGTGCCAGTGACAGCAGTGGCCGGCAATAAGGGTGATTATTGAAGGAGGCGGGGCACGCCGCGCGGGGGCTGCTGGTGCCGCGGTGCTGCAGGATGCGGCGGGTGCCGGGCGCCATGGGCGCGGCGGCCGCTCGCGACCGGCTGCCCTGCTCCGCGGCGCGCTTGGCCAGGCGCGCCTGCCCCCGCCACGGCGCCGGGCAGCGCATTACCACCCGGTGCCACGCGCGCGAGCGTGTCGCACGTGAGCTTCAGCGGCTGACAGGTGTGCGACATAGGATGCATGACATTGTAAACACTGCGGCATGTCGCTGTAGACACAGGTCGAGCATGACGTGCGCCCCCCGCTCAGCTGCAGCAAAGGCACACATGCAAGGAGCGCATGTGCGGGCATACAAAGGCAGAGGACAGGCTCTTGTGCAGAGCCCAGATAGATTAGCAGGAGAGCGTCAGCGCACCTGCTCAAAGGCCTGCTGGCGCGCCAGGAACCCCGCAAACGCCGCGCTCGCGCGCGCGTCGCGCTCGCCTCCCACACTGCCCGGCGCACCAGCGCGCTGCGGCCGCGCCACCGGGGCGGGGCCCCAGCCCTGCGCGAGCGGCCCCCGCCGCCTGCTCTGCGCAGGAGCGCTCATATGGGAGCCTGCGTACTTCGCTACGCTGCCGCCTTTGCCGCTGACCGGCGCGGAGGCCGCTCTCCACGCGTGTCCGAGTTTTGAGTTACGCCTCGGCGCCGCAGCGGAGTCCTGCACTGGGCTGCTGGCGCGCGTTACCCCCTGCCGCGCCGGCCCGCCCTCGCCCAGCACCTCGCCAGGCGGCAGCGCTTGCGGGGGCCACACAGGCTCCGCAGCCGCCCGACGCATGCCCGTGGCCGTCGCAGCTGCTACGGGCGCAGACACCGGGGCACTCCGCACGCCGTTCCGCCCGGCAGCTGCTGAGGCACAGCCTGGGTCTGGCCGCGGCCCAGCTAGGCGCGGCGCGGCCGCGCGGCGGGCGGCCGCGGCGCCGTAGATTGCAGCGCTCAGCGGCCTGGCTGGCGGCCTGCTCAGAGCCGGCGCGTCGGCCGCCGCCTGCGCGATGCCCGCGAGCGCGAACATGTGAACCTCCGTTGAGTGGCTTTGCCGTGCCGCCACCTTTGTATAACGTCTCTTGAAGTGCACTGCATGGCCAGGCAGGACGCCAGCAACCAGGGTAGATGGCTGCACAACGGGGGCGGCCGTCAGCTCATTCTTTGCTACAGCGCTTCGCTTAAGCGGTGCGCAGCGCAATGCGGCTGTCTTGCCGCGCGCCTGGGCGGCCTGCTTGGCAGCCGCTTCGTGCCGGCGCAGCATCGCCATCGCATCGCGGTACAGCCGGGCCGCCACGTCCGGCGTCCGAGGAGGCGCCGGCGCGGCGCCCGCGTCCGCACCAGGGCCGGGCGCTGGACTCGCACTGTCAGCTGCATGCGACGGCACTCGCGTTGACCCCGGCCGCGTGCGCGGCTCCCAGGTCTCATCCATGCCGTGCCCGCTTGTGCCGCGGCTATCCAGCCGCGGCGCATCAGGGCCGCGCCCGCCAGTGCGCCATGCACCAGGCTGCCCGGGGCTGCCTGCTCCCGGGTGGGGTGGCGCGTCGCCGTCGGCTCCGCTGCTGCAAGCGGGCGCGCCAGCGGGCGCGCGGCCGCCCCGTGCCCCCCTACCGCTCCGTGACAGCCTTGCCCCCACATCCTCCGCCGCCGCGGCCGCCGCAATGCCGTCGCCGCCGCCATGCAGACGGGCCTCACACGCGCCGCCGCCGCTGCGGCGACGCCGATTGATGCGCGGGCTGAAGGTGCAGGCCGCCGCCTCGGCCGCCGCCCCCTGCCGCTGGATGTCCTCGCACCTGCGAGAAAATCGTGCTGGCGCCCCATGGAGGCAGCAAGATGGGCAGCAAGGCAGCAAGGTGCATTGCAGTCACATAGCTGGCCAGGCTTGTGTACAACCAACAACAGGGCTCAGCCATTTACGCATTTGTCCGTGTTGCATGTGGTGCTGGCATAGGCACAGATGGGGCCATGATCCTGTCGTTACCTGCCGCAGCTAAGCAGACGCATGATCGACCCCGCACGTGCGTGGCGGCACGTGCTGAGCTCCAGCGCAAAGCAGCCTTGAGTCACCTCCCGAGTGCTGGCCATGCCAGGGTGTCCATTTCGCGCCGGACGTGTGCACAGACGGAGCCAGCGGGGGCGCACCGCCGCGCCTTGCGCCGGCTCTGCTCGGCCGCGCGCGCGTACATCTGCCACGCGGCGTCCAAGGCGGCGCTGCTGGGAGAAGAATGCGGCAGTGGCGCGTACTCGTGGGACGCGCCCCTGGGTGACGCTGTAAGGCCGCCAGGCTGTGCCAGGGGTACGCCGGCGGCGCGCCCTGCTGCTGCATGCGCCTCGGCGCGCTGGCGCCCGCATGCGCGGGCGTCAACCGGCCACTGCATGTTGAGTTAACAAGGCGCACATCATGGTGCAGAGCTCATGGACCCTTGTCCTGCGACCGTGAACCTGAGTGGCACAAGAGCAGCATGCTCGGTTTGCGCGTCAGCAGGGGAGCGTTCACCTGGTGCTGCCTGCCGCCCCGACCCTCGACATCCTGGAGCAAGGCCTGCTTGCATGCAAGCTGCCACTGATTGATGCCAAGGGTGGCCTGCGCTGTGCCCGCCAAGGTCACGCGCCTGTGGGCTGAATGCGCTCGAGCCCGCAACCGCCACTGGGTCCGCGCAGCTGCGGCTGGCGTGCAGCTCTCGTACTGCCGAAGCCGCCAGGGCGGCATTGGGGTTGCCTGCTGATTCAACTCTGTCTTCTAGCATGCTGCTGCTGGACCTGTGCGCCGTATTGCCCGGGACAGGGCCGCAGCGTCGCGCCACTGGCGCTTCCTCGCCACTCGGCACGCTGTCCGGCGGGCGAGCCTCAGCCACCACGTCGGCGCGGCCGCCCTGCTCCGCGGGGGCGCTGTCACAATATGCAGCGCCGCGAGACGCCTGTGCTCCTGCTGTAGCTTTGCCGCCAGATGGCTGTGCGGGTATGCTGTGGGGCGCTCCGCTGCAGGACGGCTGCTCTTCGAAGTGCAGAGCTGCGCATGCAGGCTGCCCTGCACACGGGTCGCCACAGGGCGGCGTGCTGCTGCGAGGCAGCCGTGCAAGCACGTCCGCTGTGAAGCTGCAGCTGACCTGCTCGGGCGCGCCAGCACTGCGCTGCCTCGCACGAAAGTCACCCTCACCAGGCGTGCTGCAGCTGGCAAGCGGTAGGAGTGCAGCCGGAGACAGGCTGAAAGGCTCATCTAGCGGGTCGCCGTTCGGGGCGCTGCTGGAGGACCGCTGCGAGGGGCAGTCTGGCAGCGGGTGTGACGCAGGCGCCTGCGAGCTGCTGCCAGGGAGCATCACCGTGCGCCGAGGGCGCACGTGGGGCCGGCGCGCCCCAAGGTCCGAAAGTGTCGGACGCACGGGGACCTCAGGCTTGGGATGGTGGGTCAAGTTCGCCTTGGTGTGGCACGCAGACTGGCTGGGCAACAGCGGCACGTGCAGCTGGTGGTCTTGCAGCAGGCGAGCTTTGACCAGCAGGTCTTGCGCATGTGGGGCGCCCAGCGCACTAGCAAGCTTGCAAGAGTCGGTCCTCCACTGCTTGTGGTGCGTAACCAAACGCCGTTTGAGGGTTTACAAAATAATGCACAGGGACTTGCTGTATGCCACTGGATGTTGCACAAAGCGGACTGCTATACCAATATTGCTGTGCGTTGTCTGGGGAGGAGGCTGATCCAATCTGTCCGCATAGGGGCTGGCACATATGGCGTTGAGCAGGACCGCTGTGACCACACCGGAACGCAGTATGCATGCCTCAAATGGGGCAGCCAGCAACGGCGGCAGTGTTGTGCTCCCCAGGCTCCTGTGCATGCGGTGAGCAGTCTGCGCGGCAATCACGTCCACCAGTAGGACACGGAGAGGCTGGCCGACAGCGCGGCCACCGCGTGCCACCAGCGCTTGGGGATGTAAAGCGCCTCGCCGCCGCGCACGTCGGCGTCCCAGCAGGGCACATCCGCCAGCTCCGCGTCCCAGGGGTCGAGCTGCACCCAGCAGGCACAGGCGGTAAGAGGGATGCGGCTTGGCATACAGGGGTGTTGAGAGGGATGCAGTGCGGCATGCATGCGTGACGCGCGAACGATGGAGGGCACCATGAGCACACAATGCAGCCGGCCCGGGAGACCCCCGTCGATTTCTTGGTGCGAATCAGGCAAGTAGTTGAAGCTAGCTTAGAACCCTACAGCTTGAGCTCTGCGCGTACTTGTAACTGCGCTCTGCATCAGCCTCATACCGCTCCCACCCACCCTGGGCCATAGCATGCACGTGAAAGCCGCGCCAACACATGTCAGTCAAAGGCCCGGCGCGATCGCCAAACACTCTCCGTCCTGCACCACTGGTAAAGCGGGCACGCAGGCCGGCGACGCGCCTGCGACGTGTTGCGCAGTACGGGCGCGGCGTGCGGCCGCAGCGCGGCCGCGGCGGCGCCGGGCGCGTACAGGCGCACCGCCTTGGCGCCCCAGGCCTGGCACAGCAGGTTGGCGTACGGGTCGCGGTGCGCCGGCGTGTACGTGCCGGCCGGGCCCAGCCACAGCGAGCGCTGGAACACGCGCCCGGCCGCCTCGGCGAATGGCGGCTCCGCCGGCACGCGCGCGGCCAGCTCCGGCAGCGCCTCGCCCGCGTCCGCCTGCGCCAGGTACAGCCGCGCGCCCGGCCCCGGCCCCGCCCCGCCGGGCTCGTGCACGTGTGGCTCGCCGGTTGGCCCCGCGGCGCCGGGCGCGTGCGCGGCGATGTTTGCCAGCAGGGTCGCGAGCGGCACGCGCACGCCCGCCTCAAAGCGCCGCCCCGGGCGCGGCGCGAAGCGGTCGCGGTAGTCGCCGCCGCAGGCCGCGGCCTCGACCGGCACCGCGCGGCCGCCCCAGTCGCGCCACAGGCCGCTGGAGAGCGGCGGCACGCGCCAGCCGGCGCCAAGCGCGCCGGTAATTAGCAGCGGCTGGTCCGGCAGGGCCGGCTGCGCCGGGTCGGCAGGGCCGGCGTCGCTGCGCGGCACGCCTGCCTGCGCGGCCAGGTCCGCCAGCGACCAGCCGGCCCGGAACTCGACGCGCGGCACCGCCTGCGCGGCGGGCGTCGGGGCCCAGGCGAGCGCGCTCAGGCAGCGCCGACCGGCGCGCATCGGCCGCCCAAGTATGCAAGATGGCCGCCGCAGGCCCTGGGCTCGTGCGAGTGGTGCACTGTCACCGCCGTCTCAGCACTTGTCAATCCAGGACACAGACCTTCCTTCTCGAGCAGCTGTGCGCTGCCACAGCACGATGAGAGACAGGACAAGCCCTACGCGCACGTGGGTGCTGCAGGGCTTGGTTGCTGGCTTGGCACCTGTGCTTCCGTCGCTACTTCCTTGCGAATCTTGCTCATCCGGCAGCCTCGGATCAGCTGCGCGGTGGTACCAAGCACGTTGCCTGGCGAGCGCGCGGCGCGCGCCACCATGGGGCCAGCACGCCTGCTCCTTGCAGGCCTGCTGCTGGCCAGCACGTGGCTTGCTTGCGTACAAGCCGAGCGCGTCTACTCACGGCCCCCGCCCAGTGCAGACATACCCCTGCATGACGCGCGGCTCAGCCGAAGGCGTGCTTCGGCGAATGCACCAGAGCAGGTCCACCTAACGATGGCCGGCCTGGGCGTGATGGCAGTCAGCTGGGTCACACACCCAGAGGTGCGAGCCCAGCCGCACGTGTGGCCTCCTGTTAGTAACTTGCCGCACACCTGCACCGCCCTGTAAACGGGCCGCCCAGCAGAAGTAGCCTTGACTGTTCGAGCTCCAATCCAAGGCCACCTGCTCGCTCAGAGCCGCCGCGCACTTACCTTCTACCTGGGCGGCGAATGCGCGTCATGGGCGCATGCTCCCCTGTGCACCAGCCGAGGGCGCTGCGTGAAAGCAGCATGGTTTTGCCGTGCTGCCCGCGGGCGTTGTGCGAGGCGCAGAAGCGCTGGTGGCGCACGTGGCTGAGCAGGCCCCCGCAAGTATTGGGCAAGATGGGACCGACGGGCGCCGCTCGCGGCGCACGTGCAGGCCGGTTTGCTGCCCAGCGGCCGGCCAAAATAGCTAGAACTTGGCACCGAATGGCACCAAATGCATCACCGGGGCTGCGCGCAGGATGACGCCGCGCTGGCGGCGCGCGCGGCAGAGGAGGCGGCCGCGGGCGGCGCGCGCGGCGTGGGCGGCAAGCACCGCCCGCAGCGCACGTGCGAGGCGCTGGCGCGCCAGGTGGACAGCACGGTGCGCTTTGGCGTCGCGCCGGAGAACCTGAGCCTGGCGGCGGGCGGCAACCGCACGTGCTACGCGTCCGAGGACTACTCGTCCGGCACCCTGCACACGGCGCGCTGGCGCAGCCTCTCAGCCTCACAGCCATACCGCTCACCGCAAAGCTCAGTGTAGGCAGCTGCGAGCCGCTGGTAGTGTTGCGGCGCGCTCATATGCTGCCATAGAAGGAGCGCTCTGGTGTACACTGCAGGTCTCTGATCCCATTGCAGCCTGTCAGTTGCAGGTTGCAGGCTGTAGGCTGGTGCTGCTCTTGAGGCACAATATCTACATATCCGCCTCCTGCCGTATCTTCACTTTGCTGACGAAAGCCAGGCGTTGGCAGACGTGTTAGGATATTGCACCGACCTGGGCATGCCCTGCTGCGGGCCGGGGTCAGGGGTGGCACCTCGCTGCCAGAACGCCCGCACCTCATGCGACTTAAATCCATCCTGCAGGTGCTGCTGGGGCTGGGCGAGGGCGGGCCCCTGGCGCCCGCCACGAAGTATTTTTACCAAATCGGGGACGGCGCTGATGCCGAGAGCGACACGTTCAGCTTCACCATGCCGCCGCCTACGGGGCCACAGAGCCTGCCCTACAGGTGCTGCCGCGTTTTACATGTCTGTGAGTCACAAAAGCGCCGTACAGATGCTGACAGCGATGTGCCTGTGCGGTCTGGCCTGATGCATAGCATTTCTGTCAGTGGGCATAACAAGGGGTCCCGCAGCCATGACATGACAAGGTGAAGTGAAAGATGGTGTCACAGCCAGGGTCTGCCGCGCTGACTTACTCGCCCTGCGCCCGCTGCAGGCTGGGCCTGATCGGCGACCTGGGCCAGACAGAGAACTCGGCGCAGACGCTGGAGCACCTGGCAGCCACGCGCCCGGCGAGCGTGATCAACGTGGGCGACCTGTCCTACGCGGACGGCGCGTCTCCCTCCGGCCCCCTCCCCCCCCACGCGCCCTCCTCCCGCCCGGTGTCCACAGGCGCGTGTCGCCGGCAGGGTCAAACGGCATGTTCATCAAATGTATTACATCCACTCTTATGCATGCTTTGTAAGTCATCCTTTCATATGAATTGAAGCTGCAGCCCTGAACAGGCTGCCCTGCTCCTGGTAAAACCAGTTGTGGTCCTGCCGTGTGCTCTAGGCAGTACGGTAAGGCGCCTGCCTGCCGTGCGAGCAGGCTACCAGCCGCGCTGGGACTCGTACATGCGCCTGACCGCGCCGCACACGAGCCGCGTGGCCTGGGCGCTCATTGAGGGCAACCACGAGGAGGAGGTGCGCGCAGCTGTGCTCAGAATGATAGACAGAGGAGGAGGGTTGCATGTGAGGAGGGAATGCTGTGCGTGTGGGCAGGGGTATGCAAGCGAGGAGGGGCCAGCGCTGTGGCCTGACCGCTTTGTGAGAGCGAGCGTATGGTGGACTTCTTGCTGGGGGCGTCTGCCAACCGCGTTCGATGCCATGTTCATGCTTCGCAGCGTATGAACGCCCTGGGTCAGTCACGACTGCAGCAGAGTGTGATTTTATGGCTGGCAACTTAGTGTGTGTGCGCATGCAGCTCTTTGACGGCGAGGAGGGCTGGGTGGCGTACGAGCGGCGGTTCTGGCTGCCCTCCCGGCAGTGCAGCTCAGACTCTCCATTTTACTGTGCGCCTCGATGCTCGTTTGCAAGCGCCAGTCCGCGGTGCTTGCCGTAAACCACGCCGTCAAGATGGCTGCGCTCTGATCGGGCTTGCTGTGTGCTTGGCAGGGCAATCAGAGGGTGCTTTTTACTGCGTGTGGTAGCTCAGATTTGTAATGAAGCGGCGGCAGTGTGAACACAGAGTGTATGGTGTGCTCATGCAAGCCTGCCCAGGTAGCTCGACTCTCATACGCATCGGCCGCACTTCATTTTCGACGGCTGGGCGCCCTTGCTCAGCCCGCCCGCGCCCTGCGCGCAGACTCGTACGAGGTGGCGGGCGCGCATGTGGTCATGCTGGGCAGCTACGCGCCGTACCTGGAGGACAGCGCGCAGTATGCGTGGCTGCGCCGCGACCTGGCCTCCGTGGACCGCGGCCGCACGCCCTGGCTCATCGCCGCCATGCACGCGCCCTGGCGCGCCCCCCGGCGGTCCTGGTCCAGCAGGCGGGCAAGGCCACAGCATGCGCTGACTGTGGCATCGAGCAGACAGAGACAGACTTCGGTCGCGAGCAGACTGAAGCTGGCAGAGGGGCCAGGCAGCTGAAGGGCCTGCGAGCCAGAGCAGCACATCGCCTTCATGTTGTCCCCAGCCCTGGCTGCATGCCTTTCATTACTTGCCGCCACGCATACGGCATGCAGCTTCCTGGCCACCTTGCGCCTGCGCCATGCTTGGCAAGGTGGCCTGGCTGTGCATGCGCAACGGGGACGCCAGCATGTTTCACTGGGTCACCGCAGCCTGTCGTGGCGCTGCCGATGCGCGCGTACGCACACCAGCAGCGAAACACCCCAGCAGGGGGCTGATGGAGAAAAAACACACGGCAACCGCGATGGAGCTCAATGCTTGCAAGCTTGGTGCAGTCATCGTCTGACACGCCGCCGACGCGCGCGCAGGTACAACAGCAACGAGAAGCACCAGCATGAGGTGGATGACATGGCGGCTGCGATGGAGCCGGTGCTGTTCGAGTTCGGCGCGGACATCGTGTTTGCCGGCCACGTGCATGCGTACGAGCGCTCGCATCGCATCTTCAGGCATGGCCACGTCCCTGCTCTACGCAGGAGAAAACAGAATGTTTGCTGAGTCTGTTTCTTTTTGCTGAGCGCCGGACGGAGTGTGGCGCACTTGCGGGGATGCGCGCTTGAGGGGCTCGCGTCAACGTGTGACAGTGAGCGCGGAGAGCTAGAATGGCCAGCGACAAAAACGGGCGCTGCGCAGCGGCGAGCGCAACGAGTGCGGGCCGATGTTCATCAACATCGGCGACGGCGGCAACCGCGAGGGCCTCAACGACTTCCTGGATCCGCAGCCGCCCTGGTCGGCCGCGCGCGAGCCCAGCTACGGCCACGGTGCGCCCGCCGGCGCTGTCTGGCAGCTGCATGAGATGAGACCTTGCTGATGAATATACGGTTATGCTGGCGCTGAGCGTGGGGCTGGAGGCTGCCGGCGTGCTGCTGCGTGATCACGTCTGGGTTTGACCAGCCATGTTTGTGAGTCAGCGTGTGGTAAGGTGGAGAGGATGTCGTTGCGCAGCATATCACCGCTTACAGCAGCTCTTCACAACACCACCGTTCATACTGGGTGTCTGGCAGATGCTTCCGCCTGCCTGCGTAATGCAGCGCCATTTGTCCGCCGCCCCGGCGCGCGCCGGCGCGCGTGTGAAAGCGCGTGGCACGAGGCCGCACGACAGGCCGGGGCGGCTGTGTGAGCGAGGGCGCGCGCGCGCAGGCTCGCTGCTGCTGCAGAACGGCACGCACGCGCTGTGGGAGTGGCACCGCAACCAGGACGCGGAGCGTGTCACCGCCGACGCAGTCTGGATCGTGCGCAGCGAGGCGTGCACGCAATTGCCGGCGGCGTGGGGGGCGCGCGCGCGCGCGCCGGCCGCGCGCGCGGCGCCGGGGACGGGCCGGGGCCGGCGCGCGGGGCCCGCGCTGACGCAGCAGTGACGGCGCCACGCGCTGCGAGCTGGCTGCAGTGTTCTGTCGCAGGCGTGCTAACTGATTTGTATCGGGGCCCGCCGTCCCCGCTTGTCTGCTTACAGGTTGCTTGGTGATGTTACATGTGCCTCCGTGCGCGTTCGCATGTCGTGCAGCTGTGTTGGCAAGGCCGTCAAGGACGGCCTTGTAGTGGGCAGGGTTTCGTCAGGGGGCTGCTTGGCGCCCCGAGCCGCCCTCTCCTGCCTCGACGCCACTGTGCCGGCAGGGCAGCGTAGCAACCACCCTGCCTCCCATGTGTTCCAGGTTGCGAGCCGCGCGCGCGCAAAGGCGCGCGCGCATCTCACCGAGCGCTGTGCTGGCGCGTGTGCCTGCCGCGCTCTGATTTGATAGGAGTGCCTGTGTGCAGCTTGCCAAAAGGCGCTGCAGTATTACTCCTGCGCGAGCTGGCTCCCTGCATGCTGACTGTGTGCAGGCAGACGCCGTCGCTACCATGTACTGACAGCTTGAGGGGCGTAAGCTTCCAGCAGGTTGCGTAGGAATTGATTTTAGCTGCTGTAGGCTCAGGCTGGTTTCCCCATTGCTTGTCTGCTTTTGTGCCCGCTGAGGGTGTGAGTAGAATAGCTGCAGTCCTGTAATGTTTCGGCGCCCCTGCACCACAGGCGCAATCAAATTCCAGTTCTGCAACGGCAGTCGAAGCAAACTCAAGAGCATCACTTGAACGACTGGAACCGCACACGCTGCGTAGAAGTCCGCCGACCGCGAGCAGCCACCCCAGCGCCCCGCTCCGCGCCTGCTTTGCCGCGCCCTGCGCCCACAGTCTTGCCGCGCCCTGCGCCTGCAACCTTGCCGGCCCCCTTGGACGCCCTGCCAAGCCCGGCACCGAACCTGCTCGCCCTGCCCTTACCGGCGCCCACCGATGTGCCGCCCACGCCCGGGCGCCTGCGGCCCGCCTTACCAAACCCTGGCTTTGCCGCCCCAAACCCTGCCCTCTTCGCGCCCTCCGGCCCGCCGCCGCCGCCCGCCTTGCCGCCGGGCTTGCGGCCGCTGGTGCTGGGCGCGGTGGCATCCGCCGGCGCCTCCTGCCGCGCCGCCCCGCGGCGGCCGCGGTGCGCGTGACGCTCCGCACGCGCCTCCTCCGCCCGCCGCTGCAGCGTCTCCGGCTTCGGCCTGCCCGCATTATGCTAGCTTCAATGCCTTAGCAGTAACCACAACCTAGGCAGATTTTAATTGAAGCACTGGCTAGGACATGCCAAGGGCGTGTTCTTTACAGCGCGCATTTCCCAATGGACTGGTGGCGGGCTGGCGTGCCAGACTGGCTGTCGAACAACAGCCGCCTCGCGCAGGTCCCAGCCGTGCCACCAGGTCAAGCATGAAAGATTGGGTCCACCACATGAGCGCCAGCAGCACCAAGCGTGACACCAACAATCTGCCAAGCGCATGATCGGCGGCCAGCGCAGCCCCGGTGCGCCAGCGCGCCGACCAGGCGCCGCGTCATGCTCCGGCACCCAGCGCCTCTGATCAGGCTCCCGGGCCAGGGCCCACGCCAGCGCCGTGCGCGGCGGCAGCCGATTGCGCGCGGTCGACAGCGGCCAATGGCAACCCGGCAACCCTGCTTACAGGTGCGAGCCAGCCCCGCGCGGGGCGCACCGCATGTGCGGCGGCAGCTCGCCGCGCGCGGCCGACAGCTCGTCCAGCGGCCGGTCGGCGGCGAGCGCGGCCTCGATGCGCCGTGCGAGCACCGCGTCGCGCTTGGCCACGAGCGAGGTGATGCGGCCGGGCGCGCCCGCGCGCGCCGTGCGGCCCGTGCGGTGCAGGTAGTCCACCGGGTTGAGCGGGAAGTCGAAGTTGACCACGTGGTCCACGCGCCCCGGCACGTCCAGGCCCCTGCGCCCCGCCTCGCAACGTCCATAGGCCTGAAGCACCAGCGCGGCGCAGGTGCCTGACCGGGTCGAGGGTGAGGTCAGGGTGCAATGATGTGGTCGGCGCGCCCCTGGCAAGTAGGCAGATGTCCGTGCTGCAAACGCTTCTCGACATCTGTCATGACTGATAGCTGAAGCCTAGGCTTGGATAGGGTAGCAATGACTGATCAGTGGTAGGCGGGCGCACCGGGCGGCCAGGTCGGTGCAGACGAGCGCGGGCCGCGGCGCCGGCGCGCCGGGCGCGGCCGGCTCGGCGGTGAACGCGGCGATCGCGGCGCGGCGGCCGTCGAGCGGGATGTCGCCGTGGTAGCACAGCGTGGCCGCGCCGGCCTCGCGCAGGCTGTGCTCGGCCGCGCGGCAGGAGTCGAGCGTGTTGCAGAAGACCATGACGCGCCGCCCGCGCGCCTGTTCGCCGTCCACCACCTGCGGGCGTTCCCCTAGAATTCAAATAAGGTCAGGGCAGGGAAGCCTGCGGCGCGCCGCCCGGTAAGACGTGGGCGGCGGGCAGCATGCGCGACTGTGCGCCCTCTGTCCTCCGCGACACGCGGCTCGACGCCACCGCTGAACAGAGCACAACAATGCTCTCCCGCATGTAATGCCTACGATGGTCTCATGCTGATCAACGCCAGGGCCGACCTGCGGCTGATCCGCGCTCTGCTCCAGCACCAGGGCTGGCCAGCGCATGCACGACCCAGTGGTCACAGGGCATTCCAATACCCTTCACACCCTCAATTCCTACACCCCCAACGCAGCCGGCGCGACAGGCTGGCGCGGCGTGCGCGCGCCTGGCGGAGCATGTCCAGCTTGTTCGCGCCGGGCGGGACCTCCATGAAGCCGTGCCGCGCGCCCGCAACACCGCGGTGCAGCGAGCGCGTCTCCACGCGCCGCAGGCCCGGCAGCTCGCCCGCGAGCAGCTTGCGCACAGCCTGCGAGGGCGGGGCACAGGGTTGCCGTCAGATTGGGCATCCGGCGCGCGCCGGTGCCGCATCAGCTGGCACAGCCTGGCTCCAAGCACCTGTCACGGTTGCTCCATAGAGCCGCTTGATGCTCTGAAAACAAGGGGCGGGGCCTGTGGCAGCTGGTGACCCCGTCGGCGCCACCTCGGACAGCTCGGCGTTCCCGCGCCTGGCCAGCCTGACAGCGTCGTTCCCTCAAGCGACAGGCCCCGAGCGGGGCCGGGCTGCAGGCCGCCGCACCGGCGTCATGGTTGCGCAGACGAGCACGACGCGCGCGGGCGCCGCCTTGCTGCGCAGCGGCCCCAGCACCGCGCGCACCTCCGGGCCGAACCCGCGGTCAAACATGGTGTCCGCCTCGTCCAGCACAACCTGCGGGCCCGGCATAGGGTTATGGTTGGGGGCTAGGGCTAGGCTGATCCTGAAGGGGCGGGGCCTCGCTGACGCCAGCGCCTCATGCACAGCAGACGCGAAGGCGCGGCGCAGCGCGCCGCGCTCAAGTCCCGGCACAGGCACAGCAAGAGTGATGCAGCGGGATCTGTGCCAAGACCCTGGCCGACCTCGAGCTGCGGCGAGAACCTGCCACGCCAGGCAACCGAGCTGCGCTCGCCTGCGCACGGCCGCAAGGCGCCGCGCTCGGCCCCTTGCTGCACAGCACAGCAGAGCTGCACCCACAGATGAAAGGATGCCACCACGACTTCACGAGCTGCGTGCTGCCGGGCCGCAGCACGCGGGCGCCGGCATGCGCGCGCCGCACCAGCTGCACGTCGCCATAGAACAGGTTGCCGCGGCCGGCGTGCTGCGCCACCTTGCCCGGCGTGCCCACCAGGATGTCCAGCGGCGCGGCCAGCGAGTCCGCCTGCTGCGCAAACGTGCCGCCTGCGCGCGGGCGCGGCGGCGCATCGCGCTCACGCTGGCTGCGCGCGCAACGGGCCGACCCTGTGCGCGCGGGTGTAACGACCACAATCCACGGCAAGCACGTGCAGTCTCCGCAGTCGTGTGACATGCTCGCCGCGCTGGCGCCTGGCCGACTGTCGAAACGCCAGGGGCGGTCAGTCGGTCTTGCTGCTGCTTCCACGCCCTCCCATGCTGCTGTGCATGGGGCCCAGCACAGAGCCTGCTGAGGCTTGCGCGTGCACGAGGACCAGGGACACAGCCACCTACGGGCCAGGCAGCGCTCTCCGCCCCGGCCGCCTCGCGTCCCGCGAGCGCTCCGCGGCACAGCCGGCCCGGGCACGACAGCAGCGGCACGCCCCCCCATGCGGCCGCGCGGCGCCGCCGCGCACCGTTGACGCAGGCGGAGCGGAAGCACAACCGAACAATGTGGTACAATGACAGGTACCTAGCTGTGCTGCCATGCTGCCGTGCGACCGCAGGGCATCATGTGACCCCAGCGGCGCCGCGCGGCCGCCGCGCACCGCCGTTAACGCAGGCGGAGCGGAAGCGCGCGTGGTGCGACATGGACTTGGCCACGCGCAGCAGCTGGTCGGTCAGCTCGCGCGTGGGGCCGAGCACCAGCGCGCGCGGCCGCCGCGGGCGCGCCGCCGCGCCGCCCGCCTCGCCGTCCTTCAGCAGCTTCACCTGCGCCGGCGCGCGCCTCACGATCAGGGAGCGCCTTCAACCCCTAGGTTCTCAGCCCTGACACGCCCGCCGCCTCGCCGTCCTTCAGCAGCTGCGCCGGTGCCGCGCAGCCTGGGCGCCGTGGTCTCGGGTCTGCCTGCTGTCAGTGCAACGCGGCCTCCTGGCTCCCCTGGGGGCCTGAAGCGGACAGTGCTGTAGACAACGCTGCGTCAAAGCACGGCTGCCGTCCGGCGGGCGCGTCGGGCGCTGACTACCAGGAGCGGCTGCGCTGCTACGCCCCGGCCGGCGCTGCTGGAGCCATGCATGCGGCGCTCGCAGTGACGAGCCGAAAGGTGCGGGGGAGCGCGGTGCGGCTGCGTGCGGGGCGCAGCGAGACGCCGATCCGGGCGCACCAGGGGCAGGAGGTAGGCGAGCGTCTTGCCGGACCCGGTGTGCGACGCGAGCAGGACGTCGCCGCCGGCGAGCACCTCCGGGATGGCCGCGCTCTGCGGATACGCCCGCGCTGCACGTTCAGCGGAAGCACATGCAGGCGTCGCTTGGTGAGAGGAGCGCGCGTGGTGTGCCGTGTGGAGTATGAGGTGTTTCACGCAGGTCTCACAGTGGATGGAGCCGCAGCAAGCGCAGGTGGCAAAACCAAACGCAGAGTGCTGGCCACCGCTGCGTCCCAAGCTGTGGGGTTTGTGTCTCCTGGCGTTTGCAAACCAGGCTGCTGCGGTGCCTGCTCGGGGCTGCCGCTGCTGGGACGCTCGCGGCACGGCTGACGGTGCAACGCAATGCGAGTGGCGGGGCAGGCGTGCAGCGGCCCGGCACCTGTATCTCCGTCGGCGCGCCCAGCCGGCTCTCCGCCAGGAAGGTCAGCAGGTCCTGCCCCAGGCCGAGCTCCGCAAAGCTGGCGGCCGGCGCGGCGCGCCGCCCCTCCGCCAGCCCTGTCCGCTGCGCGCGCACGGTGACCGTGTTGAGCGGCCGCCGGCCCAGCACGCGCAGGCCAGGCAGCGGCGCGGCGTGCAGGCGCAGCAGGCGCGGCTGCAGCGCGCACGCCGGGCAGCCGACGCTGCGGAGCGTGCGCTGCAGCACCTGCTGCGGCCAGCTGGGCGTCATTGCTGCACACCACGTGAGTAGCAGCGGAGCTGAGCACTGCGTCGCAGGTTGCCGGGGCCGTCGAGAGCTGGGTGTCGGAATCCATTCGAAGGGAATTCCCATGGCCGAGAGGTGCATCGGACTTGGAGACATGGGGAGCTGATCTGAAGAGCAGCCTGCCTCACCAGTTGCTGCTGATCAGCGCAAAGCCTTCACGAGGCGCGGCAGGATGGGCATCAAGCAGGGCGTGCAGTGGCGGGTGCAGTATGCTTGCCTGCAGGCGCTGCACTGTGCGGTGCACGCGCAGGAGGCCCTGGCGGCGTGGCTGGAGCTGCTGCAGAGCTTGGCAGCGCACCTGCTGGCCGCGCTCCTGTGGGGGATCAGCGGCGGTCGCCTGCGCATGCGCGGCCGCATTAAGCAGAGCACCGGCAAGCCTCCGCCGCCGCTGCGCGCGCTGGCGGTCGTCGTCGCAGAAACGGATGCCTGCGACGCAACAGTCGAGCGTGTGGTCGAGCTTATGCGGCTCTGCGCCGGGGCGGGGATCACCGATGTGTCTGTGTACGACCCCGCCGGTGCGAGCCTCTCTGGCAGCTGTCTGGGAGGCTCGAGCGTCCCTGCCGCTCTTAACCGGCCGTGCACACAGGAAATGTACGGGGCTTGGCCGCGCAAGTGAGCCACGCTCTCCAGGCCGCGCAGCCTGCCGGCGCGGCCTCCGTCGCACTGCAGGTGTTGCTCGCGCACTCGCTTCGGGCACCAATAGCCAAGCCTGCGCACAGCTCTGCTGCTTCCCCACACGTCGCGGTCAGGCGGCCTGTGTCCGGGGCCAGGTCGGCTGCTGCGAACCGCCGCAGCTGCTGGGAGGCGCGGCGGCCGCTCGGCCCGGACCGCTCGGGGGCACGGCCTGCGCGGCCGGCGAGCGCGCGCGCCTCACGCTGCGCCTGCTGTCCGCGGCAGACTCGCTGCGGCCGCTGCTGGACGCGGCGCGCTGCGTGCCTAGCGGAGCGTGCGCGCGGGGCGCGGGTGCGGACGCGCACGTTGTGGCGGGGCAGCCGGGCAGCCAGGCGGCACGCTGCGGCGCGGAGGCGCAGGGCGATGGCGCGGCCGCCACGTGCCCGCTGGACGCCGCCACGGCCAGCGGCACCTGCGGCGCGCATGGTGCCTGCGGCGGCAGCTGGGGCGAAAGCCCTGGCCACGCGCAGCGGGGCGGCACGCCTGCTGCCGCCGGGCGCGCAGACGCAGGGCCGCGGCAGGAGGGGCGGGGCGTGCCCTGCGCTGGCGCCTGCGGCTGCGGCTGGGCGGCGTGCTGCAGCTCGGGCGCGCAGGGCGGCGGCACAGCGGCGGCGGGGCCCGCCGACGCGCTGGAGGCGCGCATGGCCGCGGTCGCCGGGCCGGCCTGGCCACCCGAGCCCGAGCTCATCCTGGCGCGCGCCCTCCGCACGCTGGGCGCCTCATGCTTGTTGGCCTGACAGGGTCACAGCATCAGGCGGCGGTACAGCTGCCTGTGCATGACCCATGCGGCGCGCTGGGGGAGGGGCGGAGCCAGGCCGCCGGCTCTAGACTAGACCGCGAGCATTGTGCGTTGACGCACCAGCGAGTGGGCAGGCACGCGCCGCAGCCCCTCGGTCGGCACGGCCGCCCGGGGCTGAGCCAGTCGCGGCGCAGCGCCCGTAGATCATGCCTCGGTGAGCCGCCGGGACGACAAGCGCGCACCGCCTGGCTCGCAGGACAGCGTCCAGAGAGCTATGTGTAGGGTAGGGTTTTGCAAGAGACGCGCTGCGCCGCAGGTGTGCGGCGACGCCTTCACGCTGGCCGGCTTCCCGCCGTGGCGGCTGCGCGTGGCCGAGGTGGCCCACCTGGGCGGCTGGCGCGCGCTGACGCCCGCGCGCTTTGCCGGCGCGCTGCGGCGGTACCGCCGCACGCGACAGCGCTTTGGCGCCTGAGCGGGGCGGCGCCTGCGGGCGGCGGGTGGTGCCCGAGGCGGCGGCGCGCGGCGCGTGCTGGAGGCTGCTTCCGGCGCCTGCAGCAGAACCTTATGATGCTGTGTAAACGTGTGGAAGAAGTAGGGAACCTCCGGTGTGTGAGTTGGCATACAGCAGGCAGAGTCGAGCTCGCCAGTCTCTGTCTCAGTGAAGAGTGCTGCGCGATCGCCCTGGGCTTGAGAATGCTTACACTCTGCACGTCTCGACCGAGGCGACAAGGGAATGCACTGATCATGCACTCACTGACCATGCACTCATGCCATGCAGGGCTGAGGCAAGGGGTGAGTTCGCGGGTCCTCCTCCTTGACACTTGCTCCCTCACATGCTCTGGCTGACCTCCAGCCGCTGGAGCCGTGTTTGCGAGCCACATAGTAGCGCTACGCTAGCGGTGGAGGTCTGACAGCTGCCAGCCTGCGAAGCCTCTGCGCACGCCCCTGCTCGCTCTGCTGCTGCGACAGCATCAGTTACCTGTAAAGGTGCACTTTAGTTCTTAAATGTGAGGGGGAAACGCGTAGAGCAAACGCTTGCAGTGGCCGTGCGGCATGCCCCGACGCACAACTCTCACTTACTCCAGCGAGGATGCGCCGGACGTGCACAGCGAGCAGATCTACGTGTACTACTGCAAGTGCGCGGCTGCCGACGGCGGTCCTGCTCCGAGCGTGTGCTCGTGCAGCGTGCACGCTCCACTTCACTGCGGCGCATGCCGACGACGAGCCGCGCGCCTGCTGTGCTGCAGGTTTTCCGGGAAGCATGCGCTCACCACCAACTGCGAACTGCGGCGCGCGCCGCGGCGGCGCACGGACGGCGCGAGCGTGGTCGACACACAGGTGTACACGGCCAAGCTGTATACGACGGACGGCGGCGCCAAGCTCATCCGGCGGCCTGAGGGCCACATCGAGAAGCAGTACCGGCAGAACCTGGGCAAGCTGCCCATTGCGTACAGGCGCGCGGCCTGCGCGGGCCCCAGCGCTGCTCAGGCTTGCCTGCGGCGTCTGCCACGAACGTTTCCCCTTATCCCTATGTTGCCTTGGGTGTATACAGCCTCAGGTGTGCGGGAGCCTGGTTTGTGAAGCAACAAAGCGCTTTGCGTGTGTGCGAGCTCGGCGCTTCTCCCAAGCCGGTCACGGGGCAGACCTGCCGCCGCCGCCTGCTCTTGCAGACGACCTCACGCCGCAGGCGGTCCGAGCGGTTGGCGCGGCGCAGGTCCGAGCCCGGCGGCCGCTTCCTGTACGTCCTGAGCGGCGCGCTGACCACGTACTCGATCGAGGAGAGCCAGAAGGGCGCGGAGAAGGCGCCTGTGCCGCCCTGCATCCTGCCGGTCGAGGACGGCACGTCGCAGGTGTCGCTGGAGGTGGACGACAGGCGCGGGCCCCGCCGGGCCTGCGACCCGCGCGCCGGCAGCTGCGAGCGCGTGCGGGGCTCTGCTGCACTTTACCAGACCCCCGGGTATGTTGCTAATGAAGGCTGCTGGCCTGGGCCTGGGACGGGGGGAGGGAGGGCGCCGGCAGCGCTGCTCGCTCCCGGGTCTGGGGTGAGGCGTGCAGCGGCTTGCTGGGTGCAGATGCGGACACGGAGCGCCCTCAGTGCGCTGATGCATGGGGGCGCGCCTCGCAGGGCGGACCGGCCCTCCGTCCTCAAGATTTCGGCTGACCACGTGCGCATCTCGATAAAAAGCGGCATCTCGTCCGAGGGCGCGGGCGAAGAGATCCTGGTGCGCCTCGCCGGCCCCCGCGCTGCCCCAGCAGCGGCGCGCTCGCGCCGCAAGCCCGTACTCAGACGCTGCGCTTGATGCGAGGCTGGGTGCACCTGTGGGTGCTCATAGGTTTCCACCCAGCAGCGTTGGCATGCTGGTAATATCTTGACCTCATCCGGCGCAACCTGCCGCCTGGGCAGGAGCGCCCATAGATGCCCTCAGCTCGTGGACGAAGTGGCGTGACCTCTTGCACAGCTGAAGTTCAGCCTCACTGCGGCTGAGCGCATCTGCCCCACGCCCAAACCTGCTTGGGCGTTAATCAGGCCGACAGGTGCTGTCACTCCCAGGAACTGTTGCTGAGGGCGCGCGCGCCGCGCAGGAGTTTGCGCGCGCGGTGCTGGGCGTGCGGCTGTCGCAGCTGTCGCTGCTGCGCGGCGAGAGCACGCGGCACAAGCTGCTGCTGGTGCAGGGCGTGCCGCCGGCGCGGCTGTTCGACCAGCTGCAGGCGTTCATGGCGCGCGCGCCCTAGCCCTGACCCTGGGCTGGTCAGCCAGCTGCAGTGCGCGCGCGCGCCTGAGCGCGGCGCGCCATGGGGCCGCGTCGCGCGACGCCGGCTACCAGCCTGCGCGCTGCGGACGGGGGGAGCTCGGGCGCCTGCGCAGCGTGCGTGCGCCGGGGCCTGGTGGCCGAGGGCACGGGCGCCAAGCGGGCATGCCCGCCCGCTGGGTTAGCGTGCGGCGCCGCCCGCACGGCCAGCTGGGCACAAGCTCAGCAGGCGGTAGGCTGGGCTCAGCGCCCGCAGATGTATATGTGTATGTTGAGACTTCGCGGGTCCTTCCAGGCTGTGCAAGCGTACGGGTTTGCGCCGACCAGAGAGCCCATCATGTCCCGGGCTCTGTCTCTGGTACGTGACAAGCTGGTCGTTCACTTGAGCTTTGTCGTGTGGCTGTGCGGTGTGTGTGTGCAGTGTTGTTTTTGGGGACCCAGTGGAGTGTTTTACGCGTGGCTGCCTTTCGGCAAGGTCCTTGCAGGCAAGTGACGTGCAGAACAGCCACGGCCTGTCTGGCCATGCTGCAAATAGCTGGATACCTGGTGCTGAAGCGCATGCTGTACTATGGACACCGGCTCTCAGCATGCAGGACATTGGCCCCAAGCAAGCATCGCCACCAAGGCTGACGCCAGGGTGCCCCCGCTCTTGCAGGGTCCCAACACCTCGTCAAGCGCTGCAGTGTACCTGGGCAAAGCACTACTGCTTCGTTTTGCTGACTCTCCACCCTGCAGCTGAAATGCGGCTCGCTCAACAAGCACAGCAGCTTGGACCTGGCAGCCTTGGTGCCTCAGCGTTTTCGAGTTCTGACCATCGTCAAGACTCTGGCCCGGCGCCGTCGCCTTAGCGCCAGGGCCCCGGGTTTGCCGGTATGCAGGCCGCAGGCGCTCGCGCCAGCAGCGGTCACCACATGGCCGGTCACGCAGTGCCGGGCGGTGGCGGGGCGGGCGGCACCATGCAGCAGCAGCGCCGCCCCGCACAGCGCAAGCAGCAGCGGCACTCTGCCGGGTCTGGCCGACGGAGCTGCTGGCGAGCAGCGGCGCGCCGGGCTGCGGCCTGGGTCGGCGCGGAGCGGGGGCAGGGGCGGGCGCGCACGTGTAGCCGACTGGGGTGGCGAGCCCGCGCACAGCCCGGTGCTGGCCTGTGGCTGCCGCCCTGGCCGGGCTCGTACGGGCTGGCTGGGGCGCCGGCCGGTCAGCATCGCTCAAGTGCGCGCGCGCTGCGCGGTGGTCGCGCACATGCGTGCGCCCAGCGCAGCGCCGCGCAGAGCAGGGCGGGCGCGCGCGGCCGCGCGGCCAGCAGCGCCCGGGCATGCACCAAAGGTGCTGATAACCTAACCCTGCTCCCTGGTCTTGACAGGCAGCCTGTCTCGCTCGCTGCAAAAGGCAAGCCAGCTTCGACGGCCCGTGCAGGCGGCGGACGGCACTGCACGCGGACGGCCTTGCTGACGGCGGCGGAGCAGCCTGGGAGCGATGCGGAGCCCGGAGGAAGTCTTCCAAGACTTCTCCCAGCGGAAACGGGGCATCCTGAACGCCCTTACGACGGACCAGCAGGCGTTCTTCGATGCGTGCGATCCCACGGCGGATAACCTGGTGCTCTACGGCAACGCAGACGGTGCGGCCCCGGGATGTGCTTACGCATGCCGCTGCACCTCCCCGCCTGCGCACGCCTGGGACGCCCGGCTCGGGGGCAACCCTCACGCCCGCCCGGCTGGCCCAGGCTCCTGGGAGGTGGCGCTGCCGGCGGAGGAGGTGCCGCCTGAGGCGCCGGAGCCGGCCCTGGGCGTGAACTTTGCACGAGACGGTGCGGGCCTGGCCTGGCTGTGCTTGCTCCCTGGCCCGGCCGGGCTGCTGGTGCCGGACGGAGGGGGTGAGGCTGGCCCGGGATGTCCGCTGACCGCAGCTGTTCCTTGCCGGCAGGGATGCGCCGCGCAGACTGGCTCAGCCTGGTGGCCGTGCACAGCGACTCCTACCTCATGGCCCACGCCTTCTTCAACGGCGCGAGGCTAAACCGTGAGGGCCGGTGCGTGCCCGGGGCGCCCCAGCATCCGGGCCCAGGCAGGCCCATGCCCTACGCCTGCGGCGCCGATTGCGGCCCGCCCCGCGCCGGCTGACCGCCCCTGCCGCTGCGCAGGGAGGCCCTGTTCCTTCTAATCAACTCAGAGCCGACGTGCTACGAAATTGTGTCCGGCAAGGTGGTCAGGGATGGCAAGGCCAAGAAGCGGGGCGCCCCGGGGCAGCCGGCCATGCGGCAGCCGCAGCCCAACCCGGCGGTCAAGGCCCAGCGGCCGGTGCGTGGCGCCCATGCCCACGCCGCCCACCTCCCAGCTGCCTTCAAACATGCCCGCCCCGGGCGGCCCGCCCCCGGTGCCTGGCCGCGCCCGGCGTGCTGGCGGCGTGCCAGGGGCCCGGCCCGGCCGGGGTGCCCGGCTGTGTGGCCGTGATCCGCCTGTGTTGACGGTGACGGCATCGGGTCGCAGGCCGTGCGGCCCCCGGGTCCGCTGCGGAAGCCCCGGCCGGAGGAGGACGACGAGGAGGAGGAGGAGGAGGAGGAGAACGGCGCGGCGGTGGACGACCAGTACGCCGATGGCGAGGGCGACCCCTGCCCCAACTGCGGCCGCGTGTACAGGCGCGGCCCCGCGCGGCCGCGCGCGCAGCGCCCTGTCTGCGGGGGCGCCGCCGGCGGCGCGCGCAGGTCGGGCGGGCCGGCTGTCGCCAGCCGGGGCGCGCCGGGCGCAGCTGACGACCCTAGGGGCTCAAAATAACCTGCAGCTGCGGCGCCGCGCGCGCGCTTGCTTTGGCTCGGCGGTGCCAGAGGCGCGGTGCGCGGCTGACGGCGCCGCGCCGTGCGCGCAGGACGGGCGAGTTCTGGATCGCGTGCGACTTTTGCGACGTGTGGTACGACGGCAAGTGTGTCCAGGCGCGCCCCGCCGGCGGTATCCTCGCGCCTTACTGTGACGCGCGCGCGCCCCCACTTCGGGTGCGCTTGCACCTCTGTGCTTGGGCGCGGCAGCGCCGACGCTGCATGGCAGCTCGCGCTGGCTCGCCGCCGGGCGCCGTGCTGCTTGCCAAGAGCGCGCAGCCGCGCGCTGTCGGCGGCGTCCTTGACGCCGCCCGCGCCGCGCGTAGATGACGCCCGGCAAGGCGCAGCGCATGGGCAAGTGGCGCTGCCCCGCGTGCGAGCGGAAGAATGTGTAGCGGCGGCCGCGGCCGGCCTGCTGCTCTCATTCGCTGGGTGCTTTCCTTCATGCCTCCCCGGGGCGGGCGCGCGCGGCGCGCTTTGCGCGCGGGCGCAGGTGCGGGCGCCCAGTTTTGGGGCGGGCGCTGCGCGCCCGCGCTGGGGCGGGACGGCGCCTGTTGGGCGCCCTGGGTTCCTGGGAGCGGGCAGCGCGACAGGCGGGCCTCTGTGCGTGCTGTCCAGCAGTGAGCCCGTGGGCCCACATTGCGGCCCAGCCCGTGTGCGCATGTGCGGCTCAGGCTGACCACGCGGGGGGCGGGCTTGGCCTTCAGCCGGACATGCCCCAAAGCAGTCTTGCTGCGCCTGTCTCTGCCAGCTGGTTTCAGTTGCACACCCAGCCCTGCATCGGGACACGCGCTTGCGCGGGGAACAGACCCCCGCTCCAGGCGCGTGCAGGTGCGCCGGCCCCCCGCACTGTGTAGATTATCACTTTGCCGCTGCGCTGCTGCATGCTTCCTGCGGGCCATGCGCGCGGCGCACTCGTGCGCCGCGCTGTCGTGGTGCGCTTGGGTGGGGCCTGATTTCCAGCAACCTATCACGCAATTCTGGCAAATGCCGCGCTGCTGTGGGGACACGGGAAGGGAGGGACGCTTATTTACATGCAGGCCCATTTTTGTTCGGTTTTCTGCCTCCCAAGACTTGCGCAAGCGCTGCACGTGTAACATTACTCGTCAAGGTGCAACTGAGAGCGCACCAGCGCGAACGCCTCTGCACGAGTGGCGGTCCGAGCAGGGTGAGGCGAGTAGCTAGCTTTAGCAGCACTGCTCACATAACCATTACAGCTCTGCAAACCGATGCACGCAGGGGGGGCGGCAGCGTGTGTCACACCTCCAGGCACCTGCGTGTCAGCAGAGCAAAGCGCAAGCGACGGCGCGACGCCACAGCACTGCAGCCCAGTGGAATTTGCCACACTGCATCTTGCCTCTGGCGTGTCCGCGCTTGCCTGCACAGGCCGGGGGTGGGCGCCAGGCATATGCCGCCGCGCTCGCCACCAGCGCCGGCGAGCGGCCGGCCCTATGCGGCGCCCGCCAGCACGGTGCGCTTCCCGAGCAGCAGCTCCTGTCGCGCGCGCAGCGGGCGCGTCGGGGGGCGGCCGGGGGAAGCTGACGGAAGCTGTGGTGGCCCTGTGCCCCTCGGCCGGCGGACCTTCTGGGTCCCTGGCGGCATGCGCTCGCTTGCGCCCGCGTGCCGAGTGCGTTCCCTGGCCTTGGGGACCGTGCAACCAGGCAGCTCGCTCTGAGAAAGCCTCGCAGAGGCCAGCGGGTTCGCGGCGCGGGGCGTGTGCGCGGGGCGCGCGCCGTGGTGAAGTCCAGGCCCGGCACGTCGCCGAGCGTGGGCCCGTTCAGGATCTGCAGCACGGTGCACGCGGCGCGGAAGGTCAGCTGCGGCAGCAGCTTGGGCGTGAGCAGGAAGCACTGCGGCGTGCCGGCCGCGGACGCGGCCTCCGACAGCATCGTGAACACGCGCCGCTCGTTGGCCTGGTCCATGCCCTGGTTGATCTCGTCCACCACGCGGAACGGGCAGACGGTCACGTTCTGCGCGCGCGCGGCGCGCGCGCTTGAACCCTAGCCCTAACCCTTTTTATAACCCAACGGATGCCAGGGCTCTGATCACCTGTTGAACACCGTCTGGATGCACGCGCGGCGGCAGGCGCGCGCCTGGATGGCGATCAGGTAAGGGATGGTGGTTAGGGTAGGGTAGGGTCACGCGCCTGGATGGCGATCAGGTACAGGATGGTGGCCACGGAGCGCTCGCCGCCCGACTGCCGGTGGCTGCTCAGCCGCTGCAGCGCCTCCTCGTCGCGGAACTTGACCCAGACCTCGATCGCGCAGCGCTCAAAGTTGTCGCCCTCCGGCAGCGCGAGGCGCACCTGCGCGCCGCGGCGCGTATGCCATCCACTGTCAATGCCGATAAAGCATTTACCCCTGCCCAGGGCGCCGCCTCTGCATGCCCAGTGGCAAGGGCGGAGCGGCCGCCACCGGGCCGCGCCAATGCAGCGCTCGCACTTGTTCAAGGTTCATGCAGCGCCTGTGCGGGCTGCCATGTGGCGCCAGCGTCGCGCCTGCGGGCCGCGAGTCCACGCGGTGTGCCCACCCGCAGCAGAGCGGTCCGCATGGCGCAGCAAGGGCGCGGCGGCCGGGCCCCCGGCGCCGTCGGGTCGGCGCGCAGGCCCATGCACGATGCAGGGGAGCCCGCGCACTGTGAGATAGACCCTTCTCTGATCTACCCGCACGCCGCACCTCGCCGGCGCAGTGCAGCGTGCGCATGTTGCGCGCAAAGTCGGCGCTGATGACGCCCACGATGCGCTGCAGCTCCGGCAGCCAGCGGCCCTGCGCGCGGCGTCCTCGCATTCGCCCGCGCCCGCCGCGCCCGCCGGTCCCATCAAAACACCTCCCGTGGGCCGGATGTGCGCTTTGCGGGCAGAGCGCCCAGGCAAGTGTCCGGGCGCCACGAGCCAGAGTCGTGCAGGTTTCCGACCAATGCAGTCCTTTCTCCACTGGCAGTGGTTCCACACACCCAGCCCGCAGGGTCTGGAGCCCCAGCCGCATCACAGCAAGCGGTCCACAGACACCGGCGGCGGCCCGGGCGCCGCGCCTTCTTCTCGGCCAGCGCGCCGCGCAGCTGCTCGACTTCGCCAGCCTCCTCGTCCTTTCGCACGCCGAGCTGCTCGGTGCGGTCCCTGCGCTCGCGGAACTCGTCCATCACGCCCGCGTTGGCCAGCACGATGCCGTCCGCCTCGGCCGCGCGCGCGTCGGCCTCATCCTGCGCCGCACCCCCAGTTAGCATACCCCGTATACCCTGAGTACACCCAGGTTACTACACCCTACACTGTCGGCCGTGACCGCTGCACATAACAGGCTGCACCTGCGGCCGCCGGCGCGCCGCGCGCGCGGCTCAGCGCGCTCGATGTCGGCGCCGCTCTTATTCAACAGCATGCGGGCAGCGGCGGCGCCCACATGTTGCGCGCGCGGCGCCCGGGCTCAGGCTGTGCGCCAGATCGGGCTGGCGGGCGCGGGCGTCGCGCGCTCGCGCGCTCCGCCCGACTTGCGAGAGTTGGCGGCGCGCTCCTGCGCCTGGGCGCCGGCGGGCGGCGCGCACCCGCAGCACGGCCATGTCGTCGTCCAGCGCGGCCATGTCCGCGCGGAAGGCCGCTGTCCAGTCCTCCTGGCGGCCCAGCTTCTCGTCGGACTTGGCCAGGGCGTCCCTGCGGACGAGGTAGGGTGGGGTAGGCTTAGGGCAGGGCGCGGCGACCCAACTGGTCAGCTCACCCGCAGCGCGCCCACGCCGCCGGGCGGCGCGCGCCCTCCGCGCGAGGACCCGGCCCACCTCCCGGCCTGCCCCGCGGCCCCCTGCGCGGTGCGCGCAGCGCCCCAGCGCCTCGCCCGCAGCGTGCCCGGACCGCCGCGCCCCCGCCGGCGCGCGGAGGCGGCTGCCTTGCAATGCGCAGCGGGAGGATGATCCGCTGGATCGCCCTCATCTGGATCAGCGGGAGGGTGATCAGGCGCGGCGCGCGGCGCGCGCGCCTGAACTTGCGTGCGTCGTGGGCCTGGATCTCCGCCAGCTGCCGCCGCTGGTCCTGCAGGCCGCGCACGGCGAGGTCCAGGTTGCGGTGCTGGCCCTTGAGCGCCTCCACCTGCGCAAGCATGTCACCTCAGTCGGCAACCCTCCCGTACGCATACCGTACACCCTCAGCCGCAAGCCCTGGCACCGGCGTCACCTGCATCTCCAGCTCCCGCATCGTGGCCTCGGCGACCGCCTTGGCGCGCACGCCGGCCAGCTGCGCGCGCGCGGCGGCGACCAGCGCGGCCGCCGCGCCGGCTGCCTGCGCCTGCAGCGCGCCCAGCGCCGCCTCGAGCGCGGGCTGGCGCAGCAGTGGGTCCGGCTTGGCGCGCAGCGAGGCCAGCTCGCGCGTGCGCGCCAACAGGCTGTTCTCCAGCTTCTTGCGCCTGTGTGCGCGCGGCGCCAAGCTTGGTAAATAGCACAGAAACGTCGACACGCTTGAAACACGCGCGCCCATGGTCCGGTGGCGGGCGGGGGGCGCGGGTTCGCGGTGCTGGCAGAGGAGCGCGGCGGGCTGCGCAGGTGGCACGGCGCCGCGCGCTGCACTTTGACCTAATATACCCAGTGTCCCTGGTCGCGCGGCACTGCAGCCAGCCAGCCCCTGGCAGCCTGCAGCCAATCTAGCTCCGGAAACGGCTCGCATCGACCTGGGTCGCTCAGGAAGGCGCGCCAGCAGGATAGCCCCACGCACTCACACCTTTCACCCTTCATGAGGCCTGCAAGACACCCACCCATGTCCGCTGGGTTGGATAAAACATTTGTTAGGCCCAGGGTTGCGGCGCCGGCGGGTGCGGCGCGCACGCGGCCCTCTCACGGCGCTGCTTGTCCTCCAGGCGCGTGGCGGACGCCTGCAGCTCCGCGCGCCGCGTCTTTGCCTGCTCCAGCAGGTCCCCGAGCGCACCGTACTCGGCGTCCATCCTCGCCAGCGTCTGCCGCCCGGCCGCGACAAAGAGGGTCGGTGCGCGCGCACAGGCCGCGGACGTGTGGAAAGTTGCTTGTCCCAGCCACGCCCGGGCTCATGGCACTCTGCATCGCCCAAAATTGGCCTCCGCAGCCTTCGCGCGCTCCGGGCGCCGCCGGCGCGGCCCGCTTTCTGTGCGCTCTCGCCGGCGCCTGACCTTGCGCCTTGCGGCGCCGCACTAACTTTATCCAGCCGCGCTTGGATGCGCGCATATAGAGGACCTCTCTTCCGCGCGGAGGCAGCACAAGCGTTCTGCCCCCTGCCGGCCCGGCCCGCAGTACGCGCAGGGGCTCGCCCGCGCGGGTGCGCTCTGCGTCCGGCCGCGCGCACCTCTGCGGAGGCCGCGATCTGCGCCTGCAGCGCCGCGCGCTCCTCGCCGGCGGCGCCGCCACCGGCGCCCAGCAGCGCCGGCTTACGCAGCGGCACGTTGAACGACGAGCGCACGCCCGCGTTGTATGCGCTGGTGACAATGCGGTGCTGCGAGTGGCCGATCCAGACGCAGGCGATGCCCGTGCTGGCGGTCAGGCCGTCCAGGTCCATGTCCCTGCTGGCGCGCGGGGCTGTGAGGGGCGCCCAGCGGTCGTGCACGCCCCTGTCAGGGACAGCCATGAGGGAATGCACTACAAGAAGCGGGCGCATTGTTTTGCGCAACGAGGCCCACTTTTGCGCGTGCGACTGGTGGGCGTGCTACAGTGCGAGGAGGCAGAGCGACATCGGCCAGCACGCCAGCGCCCTGTACTGGACTCGGACGTCCCTGTCATGCGCCCTATCTCACCAGGCTGCGCTTGTAACTCAAGTGCGAGCAGTTGCGATGCTCCGGCGCAGGGGGCGCGCACTCGCGGCCGACATAGGCGTTGTTGATGCCGCCCTCGTCGCAGAGCACGTGCTTGACCACCGAGTCCGCCTCCAGCACCTCGTCGAGCGTGTGCGTGATGCCGAACCTGCCGCGCAGCAGCCTCATACTACCAAAGTGGCTTCGCCATGCGCGGGCCGTCTCGGAGCTGGAATTGGGCCACGCGCCAGTCGGCGCCGCCCCAGGCAGCCAGCCCGTGCCCTGAAGCATGCGCACGCCAATGCCAGGCGGCCTGGCACTGAGATGCATGTCAAGGCAGGCCGCAACGGCAGCGGACAACAGGACTGGGCTGCGTTGCGCTCCTTCAGCGGACGTGCGGCCAATCGTACTTGCCAGCGAGTGCACAAACTGTGTCGCCGTGGGGCATGCCCTGCCCAGCCCCTGCATACTGCACACGCGACGCAAAGCACGTGTGGCCCCGCAGGCGCTGCCACGTCCAGCGCAGCGCCGCAGCGCGCGGCCCGCCCGCAGCACTTGAGTGAGGCCAGCGCAAAGCACCTGGCATGGTCGGCGGCCGCGCCGAGGCGATGCGCAATGGGCGCGGTCGGGTTGGCGCGGTAGTTAGTGGTGATGGGCTTGTACAGGCCCTGCTCGCGCGCGGCGTCGCGCAGCATGTCCTGGTCCTCCTGGAAGACCGTCACGAAGCGCACCCAGACCGTCCCTGCGCGCGCCCGCCGGCGCGCTGCCTCGCCTCGCGGCGCGCGGCTGCAGCGCCGCGCCGGCCGGCGCGCGGCAGTGTTCTCCGCCGCGCGGCGTGGTTACAAGCAAGCTGCGACCCTCTAGCAGGGTGCACGCGGGTCACGGGCCTGCGCCAGCGCCCAACCTGGCATCCGCGCAGGGATAGCTCACATGGTAGCATGGCCCGCACGCATGACTCCATGTCCTGGCTGCAAAAGACGCTCTGCGACTTGCACAGCTCGTGCAGGCACCATGACCACTCTGTACATCCGTGCCTGCACCCGGGCACTTTGTGTGTGCGGCGTGTGGGTGTACCGGCCGTGCAGCAGCTCCGCAGCGGGCGCACATTGGCACTGCTGCTCCAGGTAGGCGGCATGCAGCGGGTCGGCCACGGTGACCTCGCACGCAAGCGGGCCCAGCACGGGGCCCTTGAACTTGTGGTGATTGGCCTCCAGCCAGAGCGCCAGGCGCGTGATGCCCTGGTTGCGCTGCTCCAGCGCGCGCAGCCGCTGGCCCCGCACCGACGCCATGCGGTCCAGCTTCCCTGCGGGCGGTGCAGGCTCGAGTCGGCAGTAGGGTTAGGGTAGGGCATGCAGGCGGGCCGCCCGCCTGAACGCATTAAGCACGGACTCTGGGCTTTGCGGCAGCCGCAGGGAGCTCCAGGCAGCACCCTGTGAGCATTGCGCTGCTGGCCTGTTCCCACCTGAGCCTGACTTGGCAGGTGCCAGCATAATGTCTTGCGCGCATGCACAGTTTGCTTGCGAGCTGCCAGCGCTGCGCAGGACCGCCCCTGCGTGGACGCCACAGCACACAGGACAGCCACGCCCGACAGGCAGGGGGTTCTGCCTGCGAGCCCTGACGCGCGGGCGCGCCTTGCAGGTTGTTGTGCGCGGCCTGCTGGCGGCCCTTGTCATCCTGCAGGGCGTGGCGCTGCTCCTCGATGCCCCGCCTCTGCGCAGCGCTGTCCTGGTCAGCGCCGTGCAGCACCGGGCCAAATTTGGGCCCCAAGCTACAACTTACAGCTTGGGCACGGTTTAGACAGGCTCACGTAGCCAACACGCCGGCCACATGCCTCTCTGCGCATATGCACTCCAGGCACGCGCCGCGCTCTGCCACGTTGCTGTGAGGCTGATCGCGGCGGCGGCATGGCGACACCTTTGCCACGCTCGCGCGCTCGCTCGATGCCAAACCTTGCCCCGCAGCTGCATGGGCCTGACCACCTACCTTTAAAAAGTGCTGCCATGCAGACGGTTGGGGTTAGGGTTAGGACCAAGCGCGGCAAACGCCGGACGAGCGCGCACGCACCTCGATGTCCACGGCCTTGGCCTCATCGCGCAGGCGCATGATCTCATCCGCGGCCTCGCCCTGGCTGGACACGCTGTGCGCGGCAGGCAGCGCGGCGATGTCCGCCTCCACCTGCGCGCGCCGGCGCATGCGCGGCGCGCTCACTGCGTGCTCCTGCGCCGGATAGGTGCGCGCTCGCGCGCGAAGCGCCTCTTACTGGCTGTCTCCAGCTGACACCGCCCAAGCCAAGGCTGCCTGAGGCACACAAGCCGGCTACCTAAGTGGGTCACCATCAGGAGCCGCTTGTCATAGCACCGCCATCCTGTGGCACATGCGCTCAGTGGCTGTGACCTCCGCTGTGTTGCAGAGTCCATCCTCTATCACGCGAGTCTTTGGCGTAACGGTTACTTACAGCGCGGAGGCGTGGCGTGGGCTGGTGAGATCGCGCGCCTTGGCCACGGCGTCTGCGGCGGCCTGCAGCTGGCGCGCCTGCTGCTCGGACTGCTCGCGCAGCACCTGCACCTCGTCGTGCTTCGACTCGATGCCGTCGGTCTGCGCGGCGCGCGCAGGTCCGTCAGAGACAGCGATGCTGCCGGGCTGCACGCAGGGTGCCCGCGCCGCTGGCAGAGCTCCAGCGGCAAGGCGGCTCCTGCCCTCCAGCAGGGTCTGCAGGGCGAGCCTGGGGGAAGCTGCAGGACATGGTTTCTCTTCCAGTTCAGAGTGGGGGCCATGTTGGGGAGGCTGCCCGCAGCACATACATGCAGGGCAGGCTATGCATTGACGCGCGGGCTCGGCTCATCGACACACCGGCACGAGCGCCCCGCCTTTGCTTCTGATGAGACTGCCGCGCGCGGCGGCTGCCGCTCTCTGTCGAGCGGGACGGCCCCACAACAGCTATGAAGCCTTTTTGAGGGAACGGCCCGCCCTGGAAGCGCCGCACCAGGTCGTTGGCTTCTGCGTAGCGCGCTTGGAATTCGCGCTCCAGCCCCCTGGCAGCCGTGGTCTTGGCTCCGTATGCGGCCTTGACAGTCGCCAGCCGCTCCTCCTTGGACCTGCGCGTGCAACCCGGCTGCAGGCAGGGTGCGTGCAGGCCTGCTCCTGCTGCTGTGTTGCAGAGCCGTGCACGGCAACAGCGATGCTACACCTGTTTGCAGGCCGCCGGCAGGGCAGTCAGCAGAGCCAGACAACCCCTCGGCGGCTCATCTGTGCGCAATAACGACTGTCGCTGTGCACGCAGCCGGGGGCGGCCAGGGCTTCTGCAGGGCCTCTTCCTTGGGCGAGCACACCCTTCGCCATCGAGCGCGGTCGACTGGGGCGTGTGAAGCGTGCAAGGGAAGCGGGGGAGCGGAGCGCGCGCGCGCACTTGTAGGGCCCCTTCTGCCGGGCCTGCTCGCGGATGCGCTCGTCCAGGTCCTTCGCGTTGCGCTTGGCCATGCCGACGGACTTCTCGGACACCGCCCGCGCGCGCTCCGCCTCCAGCCACAGCAGCTTGCTCTGGCGCAGCCGCACCTGTGCGCGCATGTGCCGCGCTGGCCGCAGGCTGCAAAGCGCACGTCGCGCTGGCCGCAGGCCGCGCAGCGCGCCGCGGCCGCAGGCGATCAACTTACATAGTTTCGTCAAGTTTCATCAACCCTTGTCGATCCTGCAGAAGGTTTTGTAAGCCTTGCGTGCAGAGCAAGCAAGCAAGCAAAGTGGGGTCAGTCACTGAGCGCGTCGACAAGCGCCGGGCCGCGCGCCTCCGTCAGCAGGCGCTCGCGCTGCTGGAAGCGCTCCACGTCGCGGCGCTGCGCCTGGTTCTGCTGCTGCAGCGTCGCCAGCTCGGCCTCGGTCGCCGCCAGCGCCTGCGCGCGGCGATAGCTAAACCCTGTATATACCCTATCCTTTGGCTTGGCCGCGGCAGCGTCTGGTGCGCGGGCTGCATGCTGGCATGCAGCTTGCCCGCGCGCCGCAGCAGCACATCAGGCGGTGACCTGCCTCGCACTCTACCTGCAAAGCAGAGCCGCAGTGGCCGTACCCCTGAGCACGCACGCCGCCTGCCTGCAGACTTGCGCCTACTTTGAGCAGCATCAGCACTTGCTCAGGCATGCCGAAGCACACGCCATCTGCCTGCGGACTTGCGCCTGCAGAGAGCAGCATCAGCACTGGCTCAGGCACGCTATAGCGCCGGCTCTTTCTTTACCACACACGCATGTGCGACCGCGGAAGTGCGGCCCTTGTTGTTGGGTCCAGACACGTGTGCGAGCGAGGGAGCGCGGGCGCGCGCGCCCGCTCGAGCGCGGCTAGCTCGCCGCGCGACTCGATCAGGTCCATGTGCAGCGCATGCAGCGCGGCGTCGCCGACCGCGCGCTCGGTTTCCACCAGCAGCTCGTCCGGCCGCAGCTGCGCGAAGCTGGCCACCTTGTCCTGCGGCAGGAACTGCCGCCCGCCGCACAGCAGCGCACCTCAGCGAGCGCGAAGGCGGCCTCTGATGCCGCGCCTGCCACGGGCTGCACATAGCAACTGCATGTCCTGCGGCGGGAGCCGCCACAGCATGCGTGCTCAGGCGCAACGTGGCAGGTTCAGAGTGAGCTGTGCACAGCCGATGTGCAAACAAGCAGACTGAGCGCCCAGGCCCTTTCGGGGTTTTCCTGTTGGCGGCAGTCAGGAAGGCCTCATCCAAGGCATGATGAGGACACCGCCGAAGGAGGTGCGAGCGATGAGTGCTGGGAGACGCTGCACAGGCGCGGCGCCGCACCTGGCACAGGTTGTCCAGCTGGACGTTCAGCTCCTTCATCTTGGCCAGTACCACTGCTTTGGTGACCGGCACGCCTGCACCCCCCGCTCATGTCAATACGAGGCGCGATGCGCGCTTCTTCTTTACGCAAAGGGGTGCTGCGCCCCTCTGTCAACTTTGTAACCTCCACAGCAGTGCACACCAGCCGCTGGAAGTGCACAGCTGGTGTGAGGCCGGCGTGCCGCACACAACCACCTTGCGACCAGGCTGCGCCCAACCAGAAGCGGTTGGTGATAAAGGCGGGCGCACCGTTGATCTTCCACTCGGAGACGGGGGTGCTGGAGCGCCTGATCTTGTGGTACACCCTGACCGGGTGGCCCTGGCCGCCGCCGCTCAGCGTGATCTCCGTCAAGCCCTCGGCCGCGCCGTGGCGGATGAACTCCTTGGGGTCCTCCGCGCGCCCCAGCAGCTGCGCGCAGCTAGTTTTTCATATTCACCCCCGCTTCCTCGCAGCCCGGCGGGCACTGTCCGGCCCCGGGCGCTGCTGAGGACCTCGCTGTTAGTGCGAGCCGCGAGGGCTGCTTGGCGCGCAGCGCGGTGCGTGCTAGCAGAGTCCCCAGCGCAGGTGTGCGCGTGCGGGGCGCGCCTTGGTGTTGCCGCCGAGGCCCAGGCACAGCGCGCACACGAGCGAGCTCTTCCCGGTGCCTGCACGCCTGGGCCATGTGACCGTGGCCAGACCTCGGGCACCCGCTCCAAACTGCACAGGCCTGTTTGGTCCTGCACTGGTGCTCTGTGGCAGACACAAAAAGCAAGACAGGGAACAGGTGTAACGGGGAGGGCACCATTGGGCCCCAGCACCACGTTGAGCGTAGGGCCGGGCTCGATGGTCACATCCACAAACGTCTGCCGGACGTGACAGCTCTTAGCCTCAGAGAAATTGCAGGTCCTTGCAGACGCGCAGGCTGCAGTCCATGCCGCACCATGAACTGCTTCGCGCGCACTTTGATGATGCTGCCCTTTGCAAACTCCCTGCGCGCGAGCACACAACGTCGGCCCCACATCCGGGTGCTCAGTGCCGGTGCCAGCTGAGGAGCTGGGCTCGCACTCAAGCCGACGGCGCTTGGGGCTGAGCAGTCCATCTGTGCTCCCCTCGCGGCCGCGCCGCAGCGGCATTGACATTGTGGCTCCTTGGCAGCTCGAGAGCCACCTCGGCAGAGCTGATGGTGACGTAGAGGAAGGTGGACGAGTTTTAAATGTGCTGCCTGAAGGTTTGGCAGCAGGCCTGCCAGGGCTTGCACAGCAACTCCTGCTGAGTACTTGGCACCAGGGCACACATACATGTATTGTTAACACGCGCCAGGGCCTGTTTCTGTAGTCCGCTCACGCGCTGCATCGATCTGACAGTGATCTGTGCCGCCCATCCGCGTGTTGACCTGATCTGGAGGCACTGGCGCGGCAGTGCGGTGCTGCCGGCAGCCGCGCAGGCCATCACTGCCCAGTGAACAGGAGGCAGGAGCCTGTCCTGCCGAACAGCGTCCACAATAAAAATCGAAGGCGGCTTGGCCGCTCCGGTTGGGGAGCGTGCGCCTCAATGGCGCAGCGTGAGCAAGGTGCTCAGGCAGAGCGCTCCCCTGCCCGGCACAACAGCCCTGCCTCGGCTGCCGGGCGGCAGCGCGCCCTGGTGTACGCCGGCGAGGGCGCCGGCACGCGCTCCGTGCTGAGCGCGCTGGAGAGCCTGCGCGCGGCGCTGCCCGCAGACGCACGGGTGCGCTCTGCGTGCTGGCTCGGCGCCTGCGGACCGGTAGTCTGGCCTGCTCTGCTGCCTGGCTGAGCCCTCTTCTCAGAAGAGTCTTCTGCACCAGCAGAAGCCTACAGAGGGAAAAGGGGGCACCCCCGGCACCTTATGCTGCACAGTCTGCGCCCCGAGCACTGGTCGCAGCGGATCACCAGCCGGTGCACGGAAACATTGGGAGCTCTCCTGCGTGCTGCGCCTGGCGCGCACGCGCCTGGCGACAGCCTAGCCGCTGCCGCGTAGGTGGAAAGCTTTGCAGAGGCGGAGCTGCTGGAGGGCGCATGGCTGGAGGACTGCGCGCTGCTGGTCCTGCCGGGCGGCGCCGACCTGCCCTACTGCCGGCAGCTCAACGGCGGCGGCAACCGCCTCATACGCCGTGCGCCGCCGCCGACCCCGCAGCCCACGTGCTGCAGAGAGGGTCAGACTGCGCATGTCCGGCCTATCAAGCGTTCTCACCCCAAACACCCCCCTGCCCTCGATTTTCACCACAGCATATCTCTGCCGCTTACTTGTGGCGCACATGCAGCAGAAAGGGACAGGCCTCGCTGTCTGGCCCCGTCAGGCGTCCTCGCCGTCGCGGCGAGGGGCGGGCCGCGCGCACTCCCGGCTGGCCACCCAGGGTCCCCGCAGGCCTGGTGGACGGCATGCGTCCATGCATGCATGCTCACAGCCGCATGCCGCTGCAGCCGTCCCGCTGGCCAAGCTGAAATGTTGCGCTGCCCGCAGAAGCCCAGGATATGTGCATGCTTAGAGACCGCTGTGCCGCGGCAAGGGTTTGTGGAGGGCGGCGGCGCGTACCTGGGCCTGTGCGCGGGCGCCTACTACACCTGCCGGCGCGTCGAGTTCGAGGTTGGCAGCCGGCGCGCGCCCCAGCCCGGCGCGCTTGATTCACCCGGTCAACCCTGCGTGTGTACCGGCTCCCACGCCTGGGCATATCCTCAATCATCGCGCGGGCGGTAGGAGCTCGCAAACACGCAGTCGCGTCAGGCAAGTCTGCTGTGGCTGGGCGCTGTGTTCCGGCGCGCTCGACACGTAGGGCATCATCTGCAAGGGAGGACAGCGATGCTGGCTGACGCCAGCATCAACAAACAGCTCACACATGCCCTGATGCAAGGGTTGCAGCGCCAGGCCGGAGGTGGTTCATGCGTGCAAGCAGCTGACGCAAACAGGACCTCGAGCAGAAACGACTGCGGCGCGGGGCGACAGGCAGCCAGTCATCAGACTAAGCAGTGTATCTGCACCAGTGTGAATGGTTACACGAGCGCGAGGCCCGAGTGGCGCGCTGCAAACTGCAGGCTGGAGGTGGTCGGCGAGCGCGAGCTGGCCTTTTTCCCGGGCGTCGCGCGCGGCAGCGCCTTTCCCGGCTTCCAGTACGAGACGGAGGCTGGCGCAGTGGCGGCCGCGCTGCGCTTCCGGGCGCCGCGCGCCTGCCCCGCCCCCGCGTGCGGGGCTCCCCCCGGACCCGCCGACGTCGCCTGCCGGCCGAGCGGCGGTGGCGGCGCGTGCGGCGGCCCGCCGCGGCCGCCGCCTGCCGCGGCGCTTGTCCGGGAGGCTGTGACGCCGCATGCGGCGCGGAGCTGTGCTGTTGAAGCTGGGACCTTGCCCCACACGGCGCCCACCCGAGAGCCGGGCTCGGAGCCGCCGGCGCCACGCGCCGGCGCTGGCGCCGGCCCCGCGGAGCGCGCGGGGCCGGCGGCCGCCCGCGCGCCGGGCGCGGCCCCCGACGCCCTGGCAGCAGCGCCCGTGCAGCGCGGGGCGGCCTGCGCTGCGGAGGACACGTACGATGACGGCGGCTGGGTGCTGGTCAGCCGGGAGGACGCGCTGCCTGGGCCGCGCGCCGCGCCCAAGCGCGCCGGCGGCCGTCCGGAGGGCGTAAGTGAAGGGCCGGCCACGCAGCGCGCGAGCGACGCGCCGCCGGGCGCCTGGGAGCGCTGCGTCGACTACTGCAACGGCGGGCCCGTGTTCTTCGCGGCTCAGGGGCCGCGCGGCTGCGATCCAGCGTCTGTCCCAGGGTTTGCCGTCCTGGCCGAATACGCGGAGCTGGGCGGCGCGCCCGCGGCGGTGCGCTGCCGGGTCGGCGCCGGCCGCGTAGTGCTGGTCGGCACGCACCCGGAGCTCGCGCCGCACTGGCTGGACGCGGCGTGTGCGTCGGGGGGCCCTGACGGCGAGGGGCCCAGGGCCGGTGCGGCGCCCGCGCTCCAGGCGCGCAAGGCCGGCGTGCGCGAGGCGCTGGCCGTGGGCGCGGCCGCACGGCGCCGCCTGTGGCGCATGTTGCTCAGCGAGGCTGGCATGCACGGCCTGCGGATCTAAACGTTGAAACCGAATGTACTTTGCTGGAAGGAGAGCCTGGAGGGCTGACGAGTGATAGGTTGCAACAGGGCCTCAGGGCCTGCTCCCATCAGGATCATCGTATATTTTCACTCCTCGGTATATTCTCACTCCGTACCTTTGTCCAGGTACCTTTTTTTATCTTGTGCATGTTGTCGCCCTGGTCGGTGCCGATGCGTTACCCAAGCACGGCGAAGCGAGTCCAGGTGGATCAGCGTTGCGCGGCGGCAGCAGTCGCCCAAAGCGCGCGCCGCCATGTCCCAGCTGTCCTCGCCAGGGAAGCACAGGATCAGGAAGTTCGATTGTACGGTGTCATAGATGGGTTTGAGCACGTACTTGGCGGCAAAGATGTCGCCGCCCTGCGCAGCAGATGCCACCTCCCCACGCATGGGGTGGCGTGAGGCAGGGAGGTGGCATCTGCTGTGCGGGGCGTCGACCATTATGCGCCGAAGTACGTGCTTATGCCCATCCACGACACCGGGCACCGGAGCTTGCTGATCCTCTGCTTCCTCAAGGATGACAGCTGGGACATGGCGGCGTGTGCATCGGGCTGCTACCGCCGCGCAACGCTCATCCACTTGGACTCGCTCCGTCGTGCTCTGGCCCCGCAGTGCAGCTGTGGGCGCTGCAGTGCTTTACACCCCGGCGCAACGTTGGTGGAAGGCTGAGCGTGCCGCATGCGGACGCTCACGACTGCTCTTTCCGGAATACTTGGTGCGGTGCCACACTGAGCCTCTGTGCAGTGCAGTTCACGATACGGACACCGTGCGCATCCGTGCGCAGGAGTACTTGAAGCCCGATTAGGCGGCAGAGGTGCACGTATTGCGCGGCGACATGCATAACAATGTCCTACTGTTGGCTGGCGTTGGCACCTCCACCATCGCTGCCACGCATGCTTGATCCCAGCGCGAACTGCGTGCGCAGTTGTTTGAGGGGCCCAATAGCGAAAACGCCGCCAAGCGCTGGCAGTTGAGACGGCGCAGGCCCAGCAGCGTGTCGCAGTTGCACTCGCGAGATTTTAACTGTTTGTGTCTTAACTGCCCGCGCGTGCGTGCCAGTGAGGCACCATTCTGTGGTGCCTGTTTTTCTGTCCGAGCTTGGCACGTGGTTTAACTGCGCCCAGGGCAGGGGCGCTGCAGTGAGTTGAGCAGGCGCAGGCCACTGCGCACGACTGCAAGCTGTTCGAGTCATGACCTGTGCAGACCACTTTGTGCCCCCGTCGCCGCTGGATAGCCTGGCCATGAATGACCTTACGGCGGACTTCAGGGCGGCGACGCCTTAAACTGGGATGTGGGCATAGACTGTGGGGGCTTGCAGCAGAAGAGCTGAGGTACGCCAGATGAGACTTTGAGTGCGGGCATAGGCCCTGAAGAGCTTGTAAAGTGCCCTCGCGCGGCACAGACACAGCATCCTGCACGCCGGCACCCCATTGCTTCCCACGCCTTGCCAAGACATTCCCTGTAGATATGCATATTTCCAAGGGTACCGGCTTCAGAAGACTTCCCATGAGGACCTTGTGAAAGAAAATTCCCAGCTTAAGGGGCATTTCGGAACACTCCCAGTGTGATTCCAGCACTTTCCAGCCCGGTGCACCCACTTCCCAGCGGTACCCGAGACGCCCCAAGGCGTACCCACGGGGTCCGGCTGCCAGGAAATGCTGGGATGTGCTCGGATGGTGCACGGAAGCCTCCATGACCTAGGAGGTAGCCTGACCAAAGCTCTTGGAAGGCTACTGAGCAAACCGCAAGTTGATTACAGAGTGCATGGCGTTGCATGGCAATTGCCATGCAACGCCATGCGTAGGGTCTCGGGATAACCGCTGCAGTGCAACTCGCCTCTTTCCAAGTGAATCGAGTGCCGGCACCAACTCAACCAGCGCGCCACCTTCGTATCAAGCGGTAGTCAAAATGAAAATCTAGGAGTGCAGAGCGCGATGGACAGGAGGAGGTGAAAAGCCCAGTGAAAGCAGCCGCGGCGGCGCCATGGCGGCCGGCGGCGTGCGGGTGGCCTCGGAAATCAAGGACTTGACGAGGATAGAGCGCATTGGCGCGCACTCGCACATCCGCGGCCTCGGGCTCGATGACGCCTTGGAAGCGCGCAAGGTGTCACAGGGCATGGTGGGCCAGAAGGAGGCCAGGAAGGTGTGGCCTTGCTCTGGCAGTCTGTGCTGGCAGCGATAGCGCCAGTCATGCATGCCACTGCTTGCTCACCAGAGAGCATCTCTCTGGTGATGCTACAGTGCACACGTTCTACCTCTGTCACTGCATAGCAGTGACTCCACTGTATATTAGTGCAGAGGCGCCGCTGCGCTGCAACTAAGTGTGTCCGGTGCCTCTTCCGCATGCGCTACCAAGCAGCGGCCAACAGCCTACCTGCTGCCTGGCGCCAATAGCGTCTCCTGCTTGACCACACGCTATGAGATTGCAGATGCACAACAAGCTGGTGACTGAGCACGTGGCCGCCGGGGACGCCAGGCGGCGGGCGTCATCCTCACCATGATACGCGAGGGCCGCGTCGCTGGCCGCGGGGTGCTGCTGGCCGGCCAGCCGGGCACCGGCAAGACGGCCATCGCCATGGGCATGGCCAAGGCGCTGGGCGACGCGACGCCGTTCGCGATGATGGCCGCGTCCGAGATCTTCTCCCTGGAGATGTCCAAGACGGAGGCGCTCACGCAGGCGCGTCCTACCTCTTGCCGATGGCACAGCCTCTGTGGTTGCATGGATGGAAAATTAGTGTGCATGCAGGGCGGTAGGCAGATGCGAGGCGCAGGCCTTCCCTGTCAGGCTTTGTGTTTGCTTGCAAAGGGGCACAGCAGCCTGCAAGCCCTTGCAACGGGCAGGGTAAGGGAGTCCATCAGAGACTGTGCAGTTTCTTGATCATGGCATCTATCCGCACATGTCATGTAAGTCAAGGTGGGCACAGCATGCACATGTATCGGGCACCGCTAAGAAGGAAAAATACTACGGATGTGGTAGGTGTTCCACAGTTTCTTCCATGTAAAACACCTTGCAGGGCTGCCTGCTTCTCTGCGCATGCTGTCCATGTGCTCACACTGCACTGCCTGGCTCAGGCATTCCGCAAGGCGATCGGCGTGAGGATAAAGGAGGAGACAGAGGTGATTGAGGGCGAAGTTGTGGAGATCGAGATCGACCGACCCGCGACCGGCAGCGTCGCCAAAACGGTGTGCGCATTGGCCATCACGCGCTGGCACATGTGGCAGTGGTGGTCCGCCATGAGTGCCGCGGGGGTTGTACAAAAGTTGTACAAGTGGGAGGTCAGCTTATTGCTGTCAAAAGCATGTTGCTCATGCTGTGTTGTGGAAGGATCGGTAGTGAGTCACCACTCTGCCTACTTTTCGAGTTGCGGAAAAGGCACACACTGATATTGAGGGCAGGCATCCTTAAGCTGTGGACACACCCTACTCCGGGAGGACACTCGCTGAGATCGGCATGATCAAGGCGCCGGGCGCAAGTCAGAGCCGCGGCGCACGCGCCGCGCGCAGGGCAAGCTGACGATGAAGACGACGGAGATGGAGACGGTCTACGACCTGGGCGCCAAGATGGTGGAGGCGCTGCAGGCGGCCAAGGCGCAGGCGGGCGACGTGATCGCCATCGACAAGGCGTCCGGCAAGGTCACGCGCCTGGGCCGCTCGTTCGCGCGCTCGCGCGACTACGACGCCATGGGCGCGCGCCCGGGGCCCTTCCCGGCCGCCCGTCTCGAGGGGTTGCCTCAGGCGGAGCATGCGCTGATGGCTGCACAGCCTTGACTACGACGCCATGGGCGCGCGCCCAGGGCGCCTCTGGTCGCCCTTTATTGACGGGTCTCCGCAGGTGGAGCATGCCCCGTTGGCTGCACAGCTCGGCCTTTAAGCATCGATTACATGAATGCATGGGCTGCGGGGCAGCAGCCGGCTTGCATAGGGAAGTAGTTCTCAGAGTAAAAGGTAGTTCAAGGATCATCCACAGGCCCAGCTCTTACGCTGTGCATTGTGATTAATCAATTTTTTTGTGTTGGCGGCGGTGTGCGGCAGGGCCGACCACCAAGTTCGTGCAGTGCCCCGAGGGCGAGCTGCAGAAGCGCAAGGAGGTGGTGCACGTGGTCACGCTGCACGAGATCGACGTCATAAACTCGCGCACGCAGGTGCGGCCGGCACAGCAGGCTGGCGCAGGCGTGGCCTGCGCTGCCCTTCCACTCTCGAAGCATGGCAACGGCTTCATCTCCACCGCCAGTCATGGCATGCTGCCAGCTATGCGCGCGCGTACTGGGCGGTTCTCGTGCGTTACGCGCTTGAGCACTGACTCACACCTCACACACACACACGCACCCTGCAGCAGCACAGAGCGGGAGAGCCTGCAGGCCGTCAGGGCTGCAGGAATGGGCGTACCTGAGCTGCTGCAGGGTGCGGGCATGAGGAGTGAGGCAGTGCACAAGCCGTAGACAAGAATCGCCCTGTGCGTGCGCGCACAGCTGGCTGCATGCCATGACTGGCGGTGGGGATGGCCCTGCAGGACTGGGACACACGGACTGCTTGCAACACATGGCCGCGTGCCCATCTCAGCACAGAGCGTCACCTGCATCACGCCGACGCGCTGCATGTCATGGGGAGCCTGATTAGGCGCAGCGCAGGGCTTCCTGGCGCTGTTCGCGGGCGACACGGGCGAGATTCGGGCGGAGGTCCGCGAGCAGATTGACGCCAAGGTGGCCGAGTGGCGCGAGGAGGGCAAGGCCGACATCGTGCCCGGCGTGCTATTCATCGACGAGGCGCGCGCGGCCGCCGCGCCTGCGCTCGAGCCACGTGCTTGGTCGCATGGTCTAACACTGTTGGTGCTGGACAAAACGATGCCTGCCAAGGAGCGTTGCATGTTGAGTTGTGTTGCATCAGAGCAGGTGTTCTGCTGTGTCAAAGCATAAGATGCATGGTACAGCAACTGCCCTGTTATAAAGATGGATGCTTGTGTGACGTGGCGTGCGCGCGCGGCCCAGGTGCGCATGCTGGACATTGCCTTAGACCATGATACAATAACATGCCCTTTTTTCTAAACAATGCTTGTGTGATGTAAAGTGTGCGCGGCCAGGTGCACATGCTGGACATCGAGTGCTTCAGCTTCCTGAACCGCGCGCTGGAGAACGAGCTGGCGCCGATCCTGGTGGTGGCGACCAACCGCGGCATCACGCGCATCCGCGGCACCGCCTACCGCTCGCCGCACGGCATCCCCATCGACCTGCTCGACCGCCTGCTCATCATCTCCACGCAGCCGTACTCCGAGCCCGAGCTGCGCACGATCCTGGACATCCGCTGCGAGGAGGAGGACGTGGAGATGGCGGGTGCGGCGCGGCCGGCAGCGGCACTCGCCTGGGTACCCTGTCGGCGGCGGCTGTGCGTCACAGGCAGTCCTGTGGGGCCACCATTGCACCTTCCTACGAGATGCATGCAGGCACAGGCAACCGGCAGGCAAGCTAGGACAGCAGCCATGCCTGGGCTGCCCTACAACTGGTGGCAGAGCCACGGCATATAGCCGACGTGAAGTTCTCTCAGCCCTAATTTGTAATGTTCGCCCCCAAGCTCTGTCCTGGCTAAGGTGCAGCAAATGGCGGAATCCATATCTGCACAGAGAGCCTCGTCAAGTTGGTGCAGCCACAAGCACCTCTGGAGGCCAAAGCGCGCCACACGTCTCGCCCCTGGCGCGCAGACGACGCCAAGGAGCTGCTGACCAAGATCGGCGCGGAGACGTCGCTGCGGTACGCCATCCACCTGATCACGGCCGCGTCGCTGATCGCCACGCGGCGGAAGGCTGCCGCGGTGGAGATTGAGGACGTGTCCAAGGCGTACCAGCTCTTCATCGACGTGCGGCGCAGCACGCAGTTCCTCATCGAGTACCAGGCGCGCCTCCCCCATGCAGCTGGCTCGGCAGGCTGCTGCCTGCATGAGTGTAAGAGGAACATCCTCATGTGTGCAGCGTACATGCGAGCTACATTCCTTTATGGGCCCCTATCTGGCATAAAGCACTCCTTGGAATGCTCGTCTTGTCAGCCCCAACGTCAAGTGTTCCTGGATCATACATGCTTGTCTGCTCAAAGGGAGGTAAGAGCAGAGGTGCAAGAGATGCAAATCTGGAGTTGGCATTGATGTCTCTGAGATATTTTGCGCCGTGCAGGACCAGTACATGTTCAACGAGCTTCCAGACGGCGTACAAGCGGCCAGCGCAGAGGACATGGAGGCCTGAGCAGCCGGTGTCTAAGGCAGCATGCTCCAGGGAAGGCGGCCCTGGAACACATGCACGGACGCATGGGGCAGGCCAAGGGCGAACACATAGAACGACCAATTTGGCGGCACGGCATGCTGTCAGAAAGCTGTTGTTGTGGCAGCAGTGTAGCAGCAACGCATGCTACCAGGCCGTCCACGCTGCGACATCGGCCTCAGCTTATGCAACCATGCCGCCCGTATTTCACTTAGTGTGGCCCATGTCATGATTGCCTGCTTCTGCATGTTCTGGTGCATCCTGCAGGGACAGGAAGTTTGTAGCTGACGTCTGTGCATCGGAGACGTGGAGGCTCCACGTTGAAGCACTGAACACATGCAACTTGTGCGCACTAGGCATGTCACATCGCATAATCCAGTAAAACGTTCATGCTGTGGTTGGGCAACCTGATCTGTTGCAACAACGCTGAGCAGAACACAAGCGGTGATGCTCAAAACTCCTGACAACCTGATACAGGAGCCATGGCAATATAAACAAGCTGAACCTGTAAACCCATGACCCAGGCATGTACAGGACTGTAAGTCACAACCCGGCAAATGGAGAGCAAGATGCAAGGTTGGCGCACTTAAGTGCACACCAGACAGGTTCACCCTTGAGGCGTGTTTGCCTATGTGCACTTGGCCTAGTGCGTTCCTGCTACAAATTTCCCAGGCAGGCGGCACACCTGCCAGATTTCAACCACCACCAGCCTCATAACCGAGCTGGCAGTGAATGTTGCTGCTTCCGCGGTGCAGCCAGGGCCAACAACGGCTGCGCCATCCTAGCTGCACTGCTCCCACTTCGTCCCTACTTCTTGCGCGTCAGAACGCGCTCCGTGATGGCAAGCAGCGCGTCCCGGCACTGCCGCGCATGCGCAGTGACCGCCGGCGGCATGGCTTCCACCTGCGCGAAGCTCACACGGCCTTCAGAGCATGTGCAAACGTAGTGCTGGGATGCATGCACAGTGCCGTGCATGCACAGTCACAGGGCGGATAGGCAAGGAAACGCATCACCTGCGCTGCCAGGCTGACGCGCTGCGCAAGCTGCGCGCGAGGCTGTAAGAACTGAATATCTGCCATCAGAGTGGCAAAGGAGCGCACCGCTTGCACGGCCAGGCCTGCATGCTGCGCGGCCAGCTCACGCGCACGGTCAATCCCGCGACTGGCAAACACCAGGCGCTGCGCGGCATCCACGTCGCCATTTGAGCGGAACTTACGCTGGATCATCGGCAGCAGCTCCGGAAACTCCTACGCCCCATACGGCGTGCGCGTGTAAACATCTGACCCATATTCGAAGCAGGCATGACGCAGCAGAACAGCCATACGTCTCTGACCCGTAACTTTCAGGCACTTGCAAGGGATGTTATTATGTGTTCGTGAACGGTAGATTTTACTCAAAAGAAATGACCAAAGCCAGCTAGCCAGGTAACCAAGCTAGGCTGTGCTGGTGCATGCAAGGCATGAACGACATGGATATATGCATTGATGTGCACTATCTTGTGCAAGCCTCTGGGGTGAAGCACTTCAGAAACAGGGGGTGAGCAGCGCATGCGCACCTCAGCGGCAAAGAGCACAGGCGCGGTAGCAAGGCCAGAACGCAGGTCGTTCAGCGCCGGCTTGCCAAGCGCGAGCGCGCTACCTGTGAAGTCCAAGATGTCGTCCACGACCTGCAGGGCGACACAATAATCATAAAACTTGCATGCTGGACTGTAACACAGCGCCTGTGAGCATGCTTCAAACACAGCGCAAGTACTGCTGCGCATGTGCGGTCGCCACCTCTGCCATATGCCTCATTAATTGATCGCGAGCCATTGCACAACATACCGTGCTCAGCAAAGGTCACGCTGCGCCCTAGTGCCTGTGCGAGACCGCATCGCGCTGACGACGCAGCAGCAGAGCAAGCCTGCAACCCTTGGGCCAATGAACTTGAAGGCACACCTGCCAGAGCGCACCGCCCTGCCAGAGCGCACCACCCAGGGCGATGCCGGGGCCAGCCGCGCCTGGAAGGCGAGGCCGAGGTGGCGCCCGTAGTCGTGCGCCAGCTGCGCCACCGCGGCCGGCTGACCGCCCAGCAGCGCGATCGCCTTGCAGCTGTTCGCCATGAGGCTGGCCGTTTTGAAGAAGGTCTTCCGCGCGTAGAAGTCCAGGCTCAGCAGCTCCTCCTCCGTCGACGTCATCTGCCGCGCGCGCAGGCCCAGCTGACGGCGGCGGCCTGTGATGGTCATGAGGCAGGGCCCGCCCCTACCACAAAACAATGATTTTACCACATGTCCGTGCTGGCCCCGAAACCCACCGTGATCACACTGTTTTGCACAACAGCTTCAGGTTGTTGACGCACGAGGCGCTGACGCATAACGGGCAGCTCCTGCATGCCTGCGCCGCGCTCCGCGCAGGGGCGCGGCGGCGGGCCGGCGCGCGCCTGCAGGATCTCGCCGGTCACCAGGTCCTCGATGACCTGGCTGAGCAGCTGGATGACCTCGCTGTCGCGCAGCGCGGCGAGCGTCACGCTCGCGCGCGCCAGCAGGAAGTCGCCCGCCAGGATCGCGACCTAGCCGCATGCTGCCCTATCAGTAGGGTTCATGCTATTAGCTTCAGTCCAAGCCCTTTTCATTCCGCCCTCTTCACCATCCAACTCGCATGCGCCAGCAGGATGCTGTCTGCCAGTACCCTACCCTAGCCTCACAGCTCGGTTCCTTCCCGCCTTCCCCACTCCTCAGCCAACCTCCCCAGCATCGCGCTCTGCTGCCGAAGTGCTCGCAGGGCCCTGCAGCTACTGAAGTGCTGTCGGCGGCGCAGACGCAGGAAGCGCCTGTGTGGCTGCGCGGCCGCGCGCCGCACCTTGTTGCCGAAGACGGAGTTCAGCGCCTGCAGGCCCCGCCGGGTGTTGGCGGTGTCGATGACGTCGTCGTGCATCAGCGACGCCACGTGGATCATCTCCGTGATCTCCGCCACGCGCTGCTGCCGCCGCCGCTCCTCCAGCTGCCGCAAGAGGCACCCACCAGACACGTCACACACTGCACACATGTTCCTGCTAAAAGCTTTAATTTCGCGCCTCTGCGCCTCCTACAGCTGCCAGTGCCGCATCGCCGTCCGGAGGATCCCACACGGCGCTTGTGTCAGTCTCCACACAGCCACAGGCTCATCACAGTATTACTTTACCATCTTAGTACTGTGCTGCCCGTCACTCCAGTCCACCCACACGCATGCATTATGTCTTGGAGACCAGCTGCACAGCGCTGTCTCAATACAGCAGCTCGGTCGCTCATAGCTAAGTGCATGCTCTAGCGTAGGCTGCTGAGGAAGTGGCAGAGCAGCGGTGCTCCTTCACAGCCAGCACCCTGCCAACAGCGGCTGGGGGTGGCAAGCAGCGTGCCACGCAGCAGCAGGCGCACCGGGTGGATGTTGGCAGGCCGCAAATCCACCGACAGGAAGAAGTCTGCCGGCGGCCCCACGCTCGACAGCGCCGACGCCAGCAGCAGCAGCATGGTCGGCCGCAGGCGCTTGCCCTCCGCGCCCAGCTGCGCACGCGCGGGCACCTCCACCGTCAGGCTGTTGCACGGCAGTGACGCCTGGGTGCTTGCTGACGCCTGAAAGGCGCAGGCTCCCACACTGTGTCACGTACGCCTTCAGCAGCAAGTCTCCACTCGCCCCGCACCTTGCCTCCATACATGGCTGAGGGAAACAACATCCACGCCGGGTGCCATCAACCGCCTTGCACGCCGACAGCAGCTTGGCCGGCAGCGCAGGGCGCGCCTTAAAAAAATACTCCGCTGCGCGCTCCAGGACGGGGATGCCCGACATGACTCCCCGCCGCAGCCGCTCCGACACGCTGTCAATCTCCGCTTTGACCAGCTGGAAGGGGTCCACGTGCCCTGCATACTGCACGGCCTCCCACCCCTGCCAGCCCCCCAGGCACTGTTTAGCAGTGCCGTCGAGCAGAGGGAGCAGAGCGCCGCAGCCCCGCGCTGGTGTGCAGCCGCGGACAGCCAGCCAGAGCTGCTCATGTCCTCAAAGAGCGCGCTGCACTGCTCGTTTCCACACCAGAGAGTGTGAGCCTGCGGCTACCGGCCGCGGCGCACCTGGACAAAGGCCGCATGCGCCGCTGCTGACCCAGCGACCTCCCGGCAGGACGTGCTAGAGCCAGCCGGGCCGAGCCCCGCCGCAGGCCGCCAGGGCTGCGGCGCACTCTGCAGGAGCAGGCAACCGTTCAAAGCGCCTGCCACAGTGCAGGAGCGTTGTGAGAGGTTGCAGCCGCATGCGTGCCTGTGCAGCTGCTACGTAATCTGGTAAAACACCTGCGCAAGCGCCAACCAAGCCTCAGCGCTGCACAGGTGCTGGGTAGCCTGAGCGAAGGTGTTTGCCGCATACAGACGCGCGCTTGCAAGCGCAAGCACGCGCCTGGTGCTAGGAGAGCCCTGCCAGCGCCCTGCCTTGCATATAAGAACGCTGCTGCTAGCCTACCAGACCGCTGCATAGGAGCCTGCGCCTGCAGACACTTGGGAGAGTGCGCACGCCTGCCCTGCACATCCACAGCAACCTGCCTCTACCACACTTTCAGTAGCAAGCCAGTGGCGGCAGCAAACACAGTGTGGTGGATCTGCAGGCCTGACTTGACTGAGTGAAGTTTGCACGGGAAGGTGTTCAAGGTCTCAGACCAGCTCTCCTCCAATTGGCTGATAGGTAGGGCTGCACCACAGGGCATTAGCACCGACAAGACTGCTTTGCAGGCCCCATGCGGTATTTTTGGGCAGCACACCATCCCAGCACTCGGATTGACTGCATGTCATATGCCAGTGCTGAGGAAAAGGGCCAAAATTAGTGCTGAGCCACGCGTCAGACGGCGTCACTGGGCCCAAGTCGTGCTGCCTGGAGTTGCAGGGGAAACTGTGGTTATGCATTGGGTGAGCTTGATGAAGCTCAGGCTTGCACACTGGACAAGTGTCTGACCACCAACGGAAAGCAGGTGCAAACAGGAAAGCGCATAGGTACCTGGCAAGCACGTCTTACCAGGGGTACCTGGCAAGCAAGTAGGATGCTCGCAAGAGTGCACCACGCATGATGTGCAGCCAGGCCCAGGCCTGCTGCAATGACAGCTAGCGCACGCATCTTGTAATGCAGGCCACATGCAATTGCAGTCATACCCTAACCTGCGCCCATGGGCGTGGGACAGTAAAAGCTCCGCCGCACTTCACTCGCTGCCGTCCCTGTCCCCTCCACTGCTCATCACTGCCCCGCGCTACCCTTACTGCTGCCTGCCGCCGCTGATGCGGACAGAGCTGCCATGCGCTCAAAGAGCTCCAGCTGCGCCGCGCGCGCCGCCGCACGCGTCGCCTCGGCGTCGGCTGCAAAGCGCCCGTCGCGCGCGGCCGCCGCCTCGCGCGCCGCTGCCAGCGCGACGTCCCAGTCCTGCAGTGAGTGATGTCAAAGTGCGAGCAAGGAGGGAATCAAGGGCATGAACAACCTGCTCATAGTGCCGGCGCAGCACGAATAGTCAGCGGACACACTCCAACAAGGCCCCCACACTGCGCGCCGGCGCCAGGACAGCTTTCCAGTCATGCCTGCGGTGCGGCTGCGCCCCCTCTCATCTGCCAGCCTTTGTGCTGCGCAGCACCGCGTTGCATGCACACATGTGTGTCTGGGCGCGCTGCAAGGCAGGGACGCTGACCTGGATGCTGGCCTCCTGGCCGCCGCCGGCGGGGGCAGGCTGCACGGGCTGTGCGCCCCGGAGGCGGCGCCCCGGGAAGAGCTCCATTGGCGCGCCGCCCTTGACGCGCGGCGGCCGCACCTCCGGCTCTGCAGCGCCGGGCGCCGGCCCCATGCCATGGCCTTACTAACCGGGTCAGGCTGCATCAGTTCCTTACATTTTGCGGAGTGCAGTGGTGTGCTGCAGCGGGGCGCCGGAGGGCCGGCGCACCTGGAAACCCTGCGCTGCGCGCACGTGCAAAGTCTGCTGCAGCCGCCGCTGCCGCCGCTGGCCGGTCCTTCTGGCCAGCATTCCAGCTGGCAATGGTAGCCTGTGCGTCACAATGACGTTTGGCGTCCACACCATCACAGTCTTCCTCAGGACTTGCATGTACATCAGACCGGCACATGCGCTTCACCTCTGTGTCGAGTCCCTGAAGGCAGCTTGATCAGGGTTCAAAGCAGGGTCTCCTGCACGACGTCGCGCCTGAATGTAGCGCGCGCGCGAGTCGTCCTCCGCCACGCTGCACGCCCTCTCGTCCGCGGCGGGCGCCACGCACAGGCGCCAGGCGACCGGGTCGCCACGCTCGCCGCCGCGTGGCGGCCCCAGCCCCAGCGCGGCCGCGCCCGGGGGCCACCCGCAGACCCCCGGCCGATCGGGCTGCCGGGGTGCCGCCGCGCCTGGGGGCGCAGCCAGGGCCAGCTGCAGCAGGTAGCGCCCCGGCGGCAGGCGGTGTGCGGGGACCTCGACTACCGCCCCGGGCTCGCCGTCCCAGGCGCCCAGCACCTGCCGCGCAAGAAAGGCTCCGCTATACTGTCTTGGCATATGCATGTGTCCTTGCCCATGGATAAATGCAATGTATCCTTGCTGCATGGACAAAACCTGTGATGATGAAAGGGAAAAGGTAGCAGGACAGTGAGCAATGATCAGTGCCCGAGGCATAATGGGCCGCAGCATGCTCCGCACGCGAGCTGCTTGGCCTGGGGGTTGCGCGGGTGTGCGCCACCGCAGGCGGCGGCAGGGCGACAGGTTCTGTGGTTATGGCCGCGCTCAAGCTCTGGCCTAGGCGGCCGGACATGAGCGGAAATCTCTGGCTTTTGGGGGTTGGCGTGCGCTGTGGCAGCAATCACACTCAACCGATCTGTTCACACATGTTCTCAGGTTTGCCAAGCAATGTGGCAAATGCTGAGGCAGCGCGGGGCTGGGCACCCCTAGCGGGGGTACGCACGGGCGCGGGGACGCCCCACTGCACAGGACCGGCCGGCAGGGCCTGGACCTCCAGGCGGCACGCGGCCGGCGCGGACACACGCGCATGCAGCGCGAGCTGCACATCGGCCGCGCCCGCGACCGTCAGCATGTAGCGGCAGGCTATGCGCGCCGTGTTCGCTGCGTACATGCCTGCGCCGCGCGGCGCACTGCTGCGACTCCTTGGTGAGGCAGGACCTTCTTCTTGTCCTTGCCGAACTAACATATAGTGCTACGCTCCGCTTTTGCACGCTCGGTATGCTCTTCATATTGGCGCTCCGCGGCGGGCCCCAGCTCCACTGCGCGCAGCACTGCCGGGCGGCGCTTGCCCAATGCTCCGCGCATCGCACGCATTCGCCGCCGATCCCACCCACATTGCACACAATGCCACCATGCCCGCGGCCCCAACCCTTTGCCGCGCACCCTCGAAGCGCTCCACGCGCGCGCACGGCAGCTCCGCTAGCGGCGCCAGCGGCCGCTCGCACAGCACGGCCAGGCGGCAGGGCGCCTCCGGCGCGCCGGCCGGCGGCGCCGCCTGCGTCGCCACCAGCGCGTAGCCGCGGGCGTTGGGCGGCAGCGCGCGCGCGCGCATGGCCAGCGGGCTACTGTGCACGACCTGCGCGCACAAGTGAGGTGGAACAGCAGATCCTTACTGAGGGTGCGGCAGGAGGCCGTGCGCCGCACGGCAAGGCGCCCCAGCCTCGCGCGGCCTTCGCGCTGCCGGCCGGATTGTCACCGGCGAGGAGCGGCCCTGACACCCAAGAGGAGCCTGTGTGTGCGCACGGCCTGAGCCCTGGCTGGCAGCAGCAACACCCGCAGCTAGCCTACTGGCGAGTTCTGTAGCCAGGCAGCAAGTCTTGCATGATGTGCCTGCGCACACGCATTCGGCGTCTGTCCTGTGCTTGTCTGGAAGGCCGCCGCGCAGCATGTTCGCACACATGTGCACAGCGGGCCTGCGCATGCCTGCGATGTGTCATTGTCGACGACATACAGCCGCGCGCCGCGGCGCGCCGCGGCGCCGCCGACCGCCAGCTCCACCGCCAGCTGGGCGGGCGCTGCCAGCGTGAGCGTCCGGCGCATGCAGGGCCGCCATGCGCCCGGCGCGGCCGCGGGCCACGTGGCGGCAGCCGTGCGCACGGCCACGCCGCAGTGGTCTGCCAGCAGCTGCGCGGTAGGTAGAGGGCAGGGTAGGGTTGGGTAAGCAGCGGTCTGTCAGCAGCTGCGCGGGTCAGCATGTCAGTCTTGAGCAGGGGCCATCATCAGCGGGCGTATTCATGCGTTGCGCGTGCGTGCTTGCGACCGCCGCGCACGCCGCAGACCCGGCAGCGTGCACACGTACGCGCATCTGGCTAAGCATGAGTCTTGTGAGCGAGGAGTCGCACGGATGAATGGGTACAGGCCTGGATGTGGGCTCGACCTGGGTGGCATCGCCGGCATGGAATGGCGTTGATGAGTGGACGCCCACAACGCTCAGGCGGCCACAGCCAGCGGCCGGGCGCAGCAGGTGCCGCCCGCGCGGCAGGTCCAGCAGCGCGCCCGTGCACGTGCCCGTGGCCAGGCGCAGCAGGGGCGCACGCTCATGCCCGGCTGCCTGTGTCGGCGCCCCTTGCACAGGTGCGCCGAAGGCCTCAGCTGCCTCCGGGGGGCCCTGCTGCTTGGGTGTGGGCTCCCACCGCGTGTGCTGGGGCATGGTGGCCAGACTGCCGCTCTCCTTAGGCCCATCACGTACGGCGCCGCTCTCCGTGCCATGGCCCGCTGCGACCTCTGCAGCGCCGCTGCCGCCGGCCGAGCCTTCCGCACACGAAGCAAGCGGTGTTCCAGGGCCCTGGCTAGATTCAGCCGGCATTCCATGCGTGGCCCTGGGCTCCTGAACATCTTCATCACCAGGGTCTACACAGACGCCGTCATGCTCCCGCGTTCCCAGCCCTGCTGCTGCAGGCCCGCCGGCTGCAGATCCTACAGTAACCCTGCCGCCGCCCGCCGCGCCCGCGTCTCCGCCAGCATCCCAGGCGGCGAGCGCGAGCAGCGCCGGCGGCGCCGTGTGCCAGTCGAAGCGCTCAACGTCCAGGGCGCTCGAGGGCCCCGCCATGTTCCGCGCCACGCCGGCCGCCGCACGCGCGCCGTGTGCGGCGCCCGCTGCGGGGTCCGGCGCGCACTTCGCAGCGGCGCCTTGGCTGGTAGCCTGGGTGGGGTTGCGGCTGGCCGCATCAGGTGGCACAAGGGGTGCTTGGGGGCAGGCGGCCAGGGTGATGAGCAGCCGGCTGGGCTCGGGGCTGTCCATGAGCAGGAGCTGCGTTGCCGGCAGCGCATCTGCATCGCCCAGCCTGAGAGATTGGCTCCCGGAGAAGCTCCCCGGGTCCTGCGCAGCGGAACGCTGAGCCTGAGTGCAGACATGCACAAGAGTGCAGCAAGGCACTGAATTGTAAATGCACTTCATGATCCATGCGCTACAGCCATGTGCGCAAGTTCCATAACGTAGTGATGCAGTGCAGCATGCATGTACGACATGCTGGCTCGCATGCCCCGTTGGTCACAGGCTAGGGCGCGCGCGCGCCCCACCTGGTGCAGGAGCAGGCTGGAGCAGTTCGCCGCCAGGTCGCTGGCCTCCACCCACGCGAGCCCGCGCGCCTCCTCCGCCCCCAGCGGGCGGCCAGACCCGGGCCCCGCAGTCTGCGGCGCGGCGGCGGGCTCCGCGCCTTGCCCTGCGCCCTGGGGGGCCCGGCTGTCCGTGCAACGACCCGGCGCGCGCGGGGACTCAGCCGATGGGTCAGGGCTGCGTTCCGTCAGGGCCTGTTTTCCTTCCAGCAGCCCCAGCAGCTGCTGGCCGCGGAAGCGCAGCGTGCGCGCGATCCTGTACTGTCCGCTCGTCAGGGACGCGGCGCGCGCCACTGCGGACGCGCCGCCGAGCCGCGCCTCGAGCGTGATGAAGTCGGCGGCTGCGGCGGCAGCCGCTGCGGGGTCCGCGGCCGGCCGCACATGCACGCATGTGCCGGCATACGCGGCGTGGAGCCCCCTGGTGCGCATGCGGCGACGCGAACAGTCAGTGTGACTTATTATGCACACACGGTGAGTGCTGCACGCTGTAGGCGCTTGGTAGCAAGAGGGGCCATGTATTGCATGCACGCTGGTGCGCCGCGCGACAGCGTGCCTTCCCCGCAGAGTGCGCTGCACGCCGCCGCGCAGCCAAGCATGCGGCGGCTGGAGTCAGACTGCGTGGTCGCCAAGCCAGGCGGATACAGCTCACGCCGGGCAGCAGGGCGGGCGCGCACGCGTGGTCCCGCTCCCATGCGGCCAGCCCCGCCAGCGCGGCTTCTTCTGACCAGGCCGCCTGCGCACACGGCTGCGACCGGTCCGGGCTGTCGCCATCCTGCGCACGGTCTGGCCGAGCACCGGCAGCCCCGAGCGCTGCGCTGGGCGCCTGGCCGTCGCCGGCCGGCGCGGCGCGGCCACGCGCGCGCTCCAGCAGCGCCACGTGCGGGGCCGCCAGGAAGACGACCTTGTCCGGGAGAATGCCTCGGGCCGCCAACTGCGCAGCCTGCGCGCGGGCGGCGCGGCCGCATCACGCACATCGCCACACCGCAACTTCAGGAGCAGACTTCGTCCCGCAAACATCCGCATACCACCAATGCATGTGCTGATGCATCGCCGCATGCAAACACGTGCTCGTCCTTCGAGACCCTCCAAACCGCATGTGATGCGCCTCAGCACGACCTGCCTGCTCGCCGGCTGTGCTGTGCACATCGCAAGGCAAGTGGAAGGCCGGACGCGGGCGAGCACCATTGCACGGTGCTGCGCCTTACTCATTGGCACTGTGCCTCGCTGCATGGGGGCCCGGTGACACGCAAACCCTCATTTACAGCAGATATTCATGGTGATGAGAACCATTTCCTCATGCAAAGGCGAGCGCACTCCTCGGCTACCAGCTGCCATCAGCGCGCCTGAGCCGCTGTGTGCGGGAAGCCGTCCAGCAGCCAGCCGCGCGCCTGGCAGTCAGGCTCCGAGAGGCGAGCTGCAAGCAGGCCCATAAATATATCGTCCGGGACGGCGCTGCTTCCGTCCACGGCCGCATGTGCGCGGCAACCTGCATGTGGAGTCTGGGATTCTGCCAGTGTGTGGCCACATCTGTGCCTCCATGTGAGGCTGATCAGCAGCCAGCTGAGCTTGCTCCGTGCAAGCAGAGCTTCAGCAACACACCATCCAGAGTCGTAATGCGCCTTGCGTGTTTGCCAAAGAGGCACAGAGTTCCGCTGCACAAATCAGGCCAGTGTGGCTGTGCGCTTTGCAAGGCATGTGTTTGCGCAACAAGTAACAGGCTCCGTTCTGCCCGGCAGGGCAAAGATCGCCCCACGCATGGGGCAGCCTGCAGGAGCAGCTTGAAGGCCAGCATCTTGTCAGTGTCTGAAATACCCCTGAGAGGTGCCAGAGACGCGCTGGCGTGTACCAGGCATACGAGCTATAGCGAACTCGCAGGCTACATCATGCTGCGCTCACCGGCGCGGGTCGAGCAGGTCTGCAGCACAGAGGCGAGCAGCGCATCGCGGGACACGAGCGACAGGTTAAACTGCGCCGCCAGCCGCATGCACAGCGTAGACTTATCCGCCGCCATGGGGCCCAGCACCACGACCCTGCCACACGGCGCCGCAGTCACCTAGCTGATGACGAGCAGAGGATTCAGGAGCGCATAGGGTGCATGCTTGGCCGGGCGCGGACCGCAGCGGCTTCTGCCCGCGCACGCGGCACGATGGGTCCCACAGCGGCCGGCCATAGCCCCAGATCGCGCTGGCCGGCAGCAGCGCCGGGTACAGCGCGCTGACTGCCTCGAGCAGGGCTGCGAACATCGCGTCGCCGTCCTCGCTGGCTTCCAAGGAGGCATAACGTGCGTGCGTGCCGTCGGACAGCGGCGCATGTGCCTGCTTCCGCACGCACATGCAAACACGTTGATGTGCCTTTTGCATGCTGCTGCAGCAGCATTCCTCAATGGAAGTGCTTGAGCTGTGTGCTTGGTAGAGTGCATGGCGCATTGGCGGCCGACCTGGCGCCGAGCGGCAGGGTCGTCAGCGGAGCTCAGGAGCACGCCATGGTGTGCGACGCCCCATGCCGCCAGCGCCTCGCTGGACCTGAGCGACTCCACGCATAACACGGGCACCTGCGCCGGTCGCACAGCATGCTCGCAAACCTGTCGTCCTTGCATGAATACTCGGACGTCAGAAAAGTACAGCGACTGGCTGCATGCTGCTGAAGCGCACCTTGTTGCGGCATTGGATGCGGCAGGCGCTCTGTCGCATGCTGCGCCCGCGCTCCGTCTGCAAACGCAAGCACCGATGCTCATGCTCACTGAATCCCGTGTGCTGATCGGTGCAGCAAGCTGGCAAGATATCTGGCGTACTCAGGACAGCTGTTTGCTGCAGTGCTTGAGCTCGCCCCCTAGGCACACGCGCATCTGGCGGGGCGTGCCTCAGGCGCAGCCGCGTTGCTGCGCCCCCTGTTGCACGGCCTCTGCGGCAGCACCTCAAACACGCTGCCCCGCTCATGCAGCAGCCGCTGCAGCAGCTGCACAGCCAGAGGCAGGTCTGCGCTGATGAGCAGCAGCACTGGCGGCAGGGACAGGATGGCGGGGCTGTGGGCTGCAATAGCAGCCATCAGCTCATCGAGTGCGGCGGCTTCATCCGTGGTATCCAGAACCGCATCCGCTGTGTCGTGACAGACCTGCGTGCGGTGTAGAGTGTCAGCTCAACGCAGTGTCAACCGGCACATGCACAGCGCAGGCTTGCGCATGCTCACTTAAAGGGCGATCCGGTATGCAACAGTTGTCCCCGACACTGGCGGAGCTCTGTATGCGAGTCGCATGGAATACCGTTACCTTCTGGGCGCATGCCTCCATTGCTGCCGCGTCTTCACCTGCACATGGCGCCACAATGTGCACTCGCAGGGCCCCGGGCAGCTTGCCAACGGCGGCATTCTGCTCCAAGTCAACCTCCAGTACGCACATCATGCCAGTTGCAGCCACCTGTAGACATGTGTTAAATGGGTCACAAGGCATGCTGCTGCGAGTGAGCCTCCAGTAGCCACATCCCGCCGTCACTTGCAGCAACTTGCAGACATGAGCTGACCTGGCCTTTGGCCGCAGCATTGAACACCGGTAGCGGCCACATGACGCCTGCACGTGTGCAGCACGGCCCACGCACACAGGTGTACGCGGCTCTGCCTACAAGGTGCACCTGCGCGAGTGCTGCATGGGTCGTCCCTGTCAGAGCCAGGCCCTCTTCCCTGGTCTCCGCAAAAGCGCCCTCGTCGACCATGCGCTGCATCGCCTCCCTCTTCAGGAAGCAGAGCGCGCCGGTGTCCCTCTCGCCGCGTTCCGGCCTGCGGCTGGTGTGCCGCAGCGGGCGAGCAAACCTGCCTGGCAGCGCCTGCGAGGCCACACGCGGAGCACTGCTGCACAGGTGCGTAAGCCTGGCCTGACTTCATACAGTCCTGCCACTCACAGTGAAAAGCATGCGCGTCATATCTTTCTTGCAGACCACTCACATTGCGACAGTGCCGAGGTCCAGGTGGCTAGCACATCACCTTGCCGCACCCACCTGTATCAGCATGTCGCCGAGGGCAGCCTTGCAGGCAGTGGCTGGCCCGCACAGCAGCAGCGGCGGCTGCATGGGCGCCGTCTTGCGACCAGTGGCCTGCTGCGCGTCCCTTGCAGGCATGCACGGTACGATACCTGGGCGCTCAGAGTCCACAACGCTATCTATTTCTCCAAGCTGGGCATCAAGGCCCCCTGATGCCTGCATGCACAAGCAATACAGTTCAACAGCCACATTTTAAAAAAGGGACATCAATGGATACCACTCAACGAGAATGCAGCACAGGCACTACATGCGATGCAATGCGTGGTGTGCGCGGGAGTGTGAAAAGGCGTTCGCACCAGCCTGCTGTCAGTGAGCCCGTCAGAACCCGTACGAGGCGCATCTGCCTGAGCTGCTGCAGCCGTTGCGGCAAGTTCAGCGTCATCGTAGCCCACCCTCAGACGCACCTGTGCAGACACCTACCTTGCTGTGGTTGCCGCAGAGGAGGATGCAGCATTCATATGGGAATGCAGGACAGTCATCTGCATTGCTGGCTGTGACACATGTGCAACTGACAGCGCGGAGGGACAAACCTGTGCAGTGCAGCCTGGCCTGCCCGCAATCAGCGCGGAGCCGCACATCTCCTCCAGCCGCGTGAACGCCTTGCTCACCTGCAAACCCACAGCGCACTGCATGCATGTTGCTAGTAAGCAGCCTTATGTGCGCGCAGACTGCCTTGTGAACAAGACGCAAGGTGGCTTTGCACGTCCTAAAATGCACAGCTTGCATGCTGCCACCATATGACCAGGAAGCTCAGCGTGTTGCACCTCTGCTGCGCTGGGTGGGACGCAACAGGCCGTCTGCGGCGGGCGCGGCAGAACGTCCTCGCAGAGCCATCCAGTCAACCACTGAAACACCGGCACGTCGCGCGGGCCAGTCAACTCCAGCACCTGCGCTTCCAAGTTGCACACGCTCGCATCCCCCCCGCAACTTGTTGTCCACATGCATTGCTGGCCCTAGAGTGTTAGGCAGTTTTCTATCAAGCGTACAAGCGGGGAATGGATGCAAAAGGAAGGGGCCCGCACGTTAAAGGCGGCCATCAGCCTGAAGACCGCTTTGGTGAGCAGCAGGGGCCACAGCTGCAGCGGCAGCGCCCCCACCAGCAGCGGCCGGCCCAAAGCATCTACCGGCAGCCAATCGTCCACGGCCACTGCCCGCCAGCAATCAGCGACAAAACAGCGCACCAGGTACCGCCCTGGTCCTGCAGCATGCTGATCATCTGTGCCAGCCACTCCCGCGCGCCCATGCCCTTGACAATGCCTGCAGAGCAGCCATGAAGGACCACGCAGCACATGCTGCATGCACCCCTCCCTCGACTAGGCATGAATAGACATACCAGCATGTCGCGTAGTGTTTTATCATCTCACCGTTGGGAGCAATGGCCGGACGGCCCTCTGGCTCTTGCAGGTGGACCAGCTCCCACAGGAGGGCGCTTCTGAAACCGCTGGAGCGCTGCGTGCAGGGCCATGTGTGTCACTCGTTAATAAAAGCGTCAATCATTAATTGTGATAATGAGCGTCGGTTTGCAAGGAGGTCGCACAAGCGCCAGGACGGCCTCCATTTCGCAGGCGAGCCACGCGACCCCAGGGTGTGCGGGGGCCAGGGCACCGCGCAGCACACCCCCCTCCTCCAGCGACACCAGGGGAGCCTGCGGCAGGGCCGCCAGCTCCACCGGCCGCCGCCAGGCGTCTACGTGCGCAGCCAAGGCGCTGGGCAGGCACGCCAGGTTGGCTGGGTCATGCGCCTCTGTTGCCGCACCTGCAAATGAGCGCTCAACAATACCGCGCCAGCTCCGTCTGCACTTTTCAAGTCGTGGGGCTGCCTGTATCTGTGCAATACAGGACTGAAGCAAGGGCATGCCTGCATCAGGCTTGTCCCGCCCGCCGCACTTTGCAATCTCCCAGGCCGGGAACAGCGAGTCTAGGTAAGAGACGGGTGCTTGGGGTGGCGCCGCGCTCTTCCGGCTCTGCTTGGGTGGCATCTTTGGTGGCAAGCTTGCAGGCTGTCTGTAACTGTTCAGCTCGACACTGGGAGCTAAAGGGTAAAGCCATCAGCCCTATTTTTCAAGCTGGGCAGAGTGCAGCACAGGGCAGAGTGGGAACACCGCTGCAGGTTCAGATCCGTCAGTGCGCTCAGCCCGACGAGCACAGAGGTGCAAAGCGCGCTCTCTGTGCATCAGAGCATTGAGTGAGTGTGCCTCGTACACTCTTACAGCAAGCACGTGCAGCCGTAGCGCTCAGGCAGAGTGCTGCCTTGCGCAGAGCACTGCCTGCATAGGCAACAAGAGCTACCAGTCGGCTGACTCCCGGAAACTGGCAGGAAGTGCGGCAGGCGTGGAGAGCAGGCCCAGAAAACACCTGGCTGGAGAAGCCGCTAGCATCACCACTTGGTCAGCAAACAGGCTAGCTTGCTGCCGAGGTGCGCGACAGCTCTCGCGCAGACTGTTGATCACGCAACTGCGCTAGGACACTTGCTCGCGGGCCGTGGGTTTGTCATCACCTCGTACGGTTTATTTTCCCTGGCCTCTTGTGGGGGCTGGAGGCGCCTCCCGCAAGTGGTTGAGAAGCCGAGGTGGCGGCAAGTGCGGCCACCACCACTTGCCTTGCACTTGTCTTTGTGGAGCTGCCACGAGTTGCACTGACCTGCACTGACCTGCATTTGCACTCTCCGTGTGCCTGCAGGGATGTGAGCTTTGAGAGCCAGCAAGCACAGGACGGGGGTGGGAGCTGCTCGCCTGCGGACCCCGCGTGGTGTGGAGCAGGCCATGGACAGCACGCGGGGCCGCAAGCGCTCGCGCACCGACGACGCTGATGGCCCTGAGCAGCGGCACGCCGCATGACGGAACCCCTGTGCTTGTGCACACATGCTGCGCATACCTGTACCTTTGGCGAGTAGGTCGTGCCTATGCGTACTTGGAAAGTCTGGCATGTAACAGTGGTGTGGTGTTTGTAGCCACACGAGACCAGCGGTCTGCGTGCCGCGTTGCAGGGCTGACAGCGAAAGTAACGACAGCAACGTCGGGGAGCCGTCGCAACCGCGTGCCATCGGCCAGCGCGTGCCGCGCTCTGTGGTGCGGCAGCTGCCCTGCCGTCTGGACCTGTAATGTCATCCTATTTTAGCCTTTGCGAAGGGCTAGAGCGTGTCAGGCTATGGCAGCGTGAGAGTGCGTGCGCTGGTAAGCACACATGCGCAGCCGCAGTGTCACACCTCACCAGCCTTACTCTATAGAGGAATCTATAGAGTATCTGCCTGTGAGTCCAGACAGAAGGATGGAAGGTGTCTGTCAAGGCCATGCATGACCTTGAAGTGTGGCCGCCAAGCTCAAGGCGCGGGAGTCGGACGTGCCACACTGCGATCACGCTCAGCCTGGTCACGTGTACGAGCGCATACGCTGTGTCTGCAGGACGAGGTCGCGGTGGACGACCTGTCAAAGGCAGGGCATGTGAAGAGCGTGCGCGTGGAGGCCTTCAAGTGCCATGACCACTTTGAGGTCGAGTTTGGGTGCGCGCAAGACCAGCTGGCGGTCCTGGGCGAGCGCCGAGCCCATGTTACGGAAGCGTGGCTTGGGCCTTGCATGTTGGTCCTTGCAGATTCTTTTTTTTTGTCAGGTCTCTGCGGGTCATTCAGCGCTTGGCTGATGGCCCGCGAGCGCCCCAAAGCACCGGTGGCATGCCTTGCCTCCTGCATGACGGAAGCATAGGTTGTACACTAATCGGCCTGTTCTGCTCAAGTGAATGCGGGTATGCTGGGCATGGCGCTCAGCCAAAGTGCTGCGCTCCGATGACCTTTACGGCAGGCCTGCGCCTTGTGCAGGCGCCACATCACCTTCATCAGCGGCGCGAACGGCAGCGGCAAGTCCGCGATCATGAGCGCACTGCAGGTGCAGCAAGCTACTTGCTCCGCCAAGTTGCAAATTGAGTCTCGCTCATGCGGTGGACGCGTGCATGCTCACACCCCACACTGCGCTTGCCGCTGTTGTCTTCGCTTTATGATGACAGGGACTCCGCTTTCTCATTGGCTGTCAATAGTCAAGACAAGCTTCTAAGCTTGCGATGTCGCGCACGATGTTTGCCCGCGCAGGCGTGCCTGGGCGTGACCAGGAGGCAGCTGGGCGCCGACAAGTTTGGCGACGTGGTGAAGACCGGCTCCGGCTCCGCGCTGGCGTGCGTGACGCTGTGGAACACGGTGCGCGCTCTGGCGCAGGTCCCCAGTTCAGGTTCAGGTTCAGGTCGGCTCAGGTCAGTGCAGGTCAAGTCGGTTCAGGTTCGTATGCGTGCTCCCCAGCTGGGTAGCTGGGGACACGGCGTGCGCGCTGCTTCATGCCCTGGCGCCCTGTGCAAGCCTGATCCCGGCAAGAGCTGCGAGCGCATCGCGGACTTGTATTAACTGATACGCCAGCAGATAATAGCAATCGCAGTTGTGGGAAAGTGTTTCTCCACCGGTTACGCAAGTGAACTATTTCTACCTCCCGATGCACCGGATGTGTCATGCTACCATACCCTCACCCCCCGTGGCCTGCACACACCTGCTGTGCGTGGTTGTTTATGAAGTGTCTGTGTGCAGGGCGACGATGCGTACAAGCCGAGCTTGTATGGGCGGACGATCACGATCGAGCGGCGTATAGCGGCCGCTGGCCACACATCGTGGACGCTCAAGGACCAGGTCGGCCGAAAGGTGCGTACACCTCAGGCACAAGTGTTCACAGGATAACAGTGTGCCGCTGACAAATGAGGATGGGCATGAGCAGGTGTCCTGATTCCCCGCTGTTGCGTCTACATTCGCATTCATATACTTAGCAGCAGGGCAGCGTGGGGCTTTTTTTCCTGCAGCAAGGTTGTCCTGATGATCCCCATGGTATCAGCAGTCTGCGGCGCGGCTCAGCCAAAGCTGCTGATTGAGCCAGCTTTATCTGATTCACGATGATTACCTTGTCATTGGGTAGGCCGTGGCCAAGCCGAAGAAGGAGGACATCGACGAGATCACTGACCACTTCAACATCAACGCTGGCAACCCTGTGCAGTGCCTGACGCAGGCGCGCTCCACCGCGGGCCGCTCGATGGTGCATCCGCGGTGAAAGCTAGGTGTTTGTGCAGGCAGCGCTTTCGCAGCTTTGTCACTTCGCAGCGGACTTATGTGAGACTGTGAAGAAGGCATATGAGGATGATCAACCAAGCTTGCAAGAAAGCACGCAGGCACTCAGCCCCCATGCTCACAGATCAAACCGTGTGTCAGCAAGTGTATCATATGCGCATCCTGCAGAGGCCAGGACCCTATGTGGCTGCACAGCCATGCTGCCAGACCGTCAAGTGCTGAGCCTACATGTTCGGCACTCGGCGGCAGGACATGGCCAAGAGCTTTGCCGGGTGCACAAACGGCAAGACCAAGTACGAGCTGTACGTTGAGGCCACTGGCTTTGACCAGATCATCATTGAACTGGCCAAGGCCCGGCTGGACGTCGACTCCATGAAGGACAACCGCGACGTGATGCAGGCCAGCGTCGAGGCGCGCCCCGCCGGCGCACGGCGTGCACGCCCGTGCACCCTTGCCATCAGTCTGGGTGGTGCCGCAGTGCGCGGCCGTGCGCGCTCCAGTGCAAAGTCCATCGCCGCCTGCAAGAAAAGTCAGTGGTGCTTCATAGCTGGGCACCAAGTGGCTGCACGCTGTGGCTGGAATTGGCCGCACGCAGGAGGTTTTTTGCTGGTAAGCATCTGATGCATGTACGAACAGGCGCTGGCAGTCACGGGGGTGCAGCGGTGGACGGCCACGTCATGCTGAGGCGCAGGCATGCGCATCAGGCTGTCCCCTGCGCCCACTCGCCCGTGTCCCTCTGTGCAGGTCCTGCAGGAGAAGATGAAGAAGGTGACCGAGCGCCTGGAGGCGCTGTCGGCGGTGGAGGAGTTCCAGGCGGAGCGCGGCCGGCTGGAGGCGACGCTGGCGTGGGCGCCCGCGCGCGCGCTGCGCGCCAGCCTGGAGAAGAACCACGTCATGGCGGAGCAGACGGGGCCCGAGGGCCAGCGGCGGGCGCGCGCCCGTGCTCGTCCCGGCCAGCACCAGCGTGTGACTGGCGTGGTCCTGCTTGCTGCGCCGCCAGCAACGGGGCCACAGCATTGCCCGGAGATCAGGGCTGAAATTTAATGCTGCTTCGCTGTCTGTTTCTGAGGTGCATACATTACAGACATGCTCACAGCCAAAGCGGTAGGAGACTATGCATGGTGGGCTGCCAACCGGCCAGGGCGTGTCTGCAAAGTGTGTCTGCAGTGAGCCATGTTGTGCAGTCCAGTAATCTCTTCTTGTACGCCTTGCAGCGCATGTGCAGTGCCCGTGGGCACAGGAGGGTCTCATGTCACTTGGAGTGTGATTTTGCATGCTCTGAAAGTGAGACAGGAACCTGGCCCAGCCATCACGTGGATAAGGCCCGCCCGCAGGTGGAGGGCCAGATCGCCGAGCTCGAGGCGGAGCTGGCCGGCGCCGGCGACGCGGAGAAGGCCGCGGTGCGTGGCAGCCCCGCATGCAACCCTTGTGCAGCAGGCATTCCGGCTGTCATCTTCCCTGCGCATGCGCAGCAAGTGGCCTGGACCCTACCGATCTTCAATCAATATTTTAACCTCTTGATTGACCTTGATACCTTCCTGGCGGCACCCGTGCACAGTGCGCTGCAGGCACTGCTGAAAGCTCGCAAGCACTCGCTCTCGTATTGCACGACTTGGGTTCCTGCCTTGTGCGGGGCTCGTGCTTGCCGCATGGTAAGCCGTGGCGCGGCCGTCAATGCTTGCGGTTTCGTCATGGCCACAGCAGCTCAGCAGATGCCGCGCATGTGGCAACATCGGCGCGCCCACCTCTCCGGCTTGCGAACAGGTGCAAGCCCTGGAGGCGAGCCGCGCCACGCTCGAGGCGCAAGGCGCGAAGGGCGTCGCGCTCGCGGAGGGCATCAACGCGGCCAAGAAGAAGCTGACTGCGGCCAAGCGGGAGGCCACCAAGGCGGCCAACAGCCTGGTTGAGGGCGAGCGTAAGCGCAACACGCTGAAGGACACGCTGACCGCCCTTGAGCAGCGCCTGGCGGCCTCGAATGAGGTGCAGTCCTCCCTCTGTTGGGCTGTGTGAGACTGCTTGAAACCTCACTCAGGTCCGCGCACCCACCTCGCGCGCTTGCAAGGCCTGACCACCAGCTCGGTCAGCCGCGTCTTTGAGTGCCTACTTTGTGCTGCTCAGGGACAATGCGACAGGAGTGCCTGCCTTGACTGGCGGTGCCTTTGGGTTGCAGGACGCTGAGGCGCAGCACGCGGCAGCGTATCAGGACGCCCGCGCGGCCGTCGAGGGCGCCGATGCCACCGCCAAGCTGGCCGTGGTCGTGCGCGCCCTGCCCTTGCAGCCCCGCGCCAGTGCCATATACCCTTGCAGCCCCGCGCCAGTGCCACATTACCCTGCGTCCCCGCGCCAGTGCCATTACACCCGAGCATTCGTTCACGCTGATATGTCACACGCGCTGATGTGTTGAGCGCGCCATGCATGTGCACACACCCTGGACGTCACGGCCAGCTCGCAAGCACGCACAGGAAGTCGAGGTTGTAGGAAGCCTTCTTGCCGTCCGTGGATAGGAAGTCCGGTGAGGCATGTTGCGAAACAGGTCTTCCGCTGGACCCGCACACCTGGCAGCGCATGTGATGACAGCTTGGCCTACACGCGCGGGGCTGCGCAGTCATTCACGGAGGCCCAGGCCGCCAAGGCGGCGCGTGCGGAGGTCGTGCGTGCGAGGCAGGAGCAGGCGGCGGCGGCCAAGCGGCGCGTCAATGAGGCCATGTCCGAGCTGCGCAGGCTGCAGAGCAGCACCAGTGCGTCCGGCCTGCCACAGCCTGTATGCAGTGCCACCGCTCAAGCCCCCGCGGGATGCACATGGGGCTCCAACATGTGCCTGCCACATATGACACTGTTGGCTGATGATGACTGGAGAGGAGCTTTGGCGCTCCCAAGTGGTGTCCCGCGTGTCACTTTCGTGACAACAGCATAGAACAGGAACAATGATGCTGACGGAACAGTCTGCTTCAGGCAAAGCACAGGGCTACAACATGCGCCTCTATGGTAGTGTCTGAGGTGCAAGGTTGCCTACGAGCAGATGTCCTCGTCAAATGTCTGCTGGGACGCATCTGATTATGCCATGAGCAAGGCGCAGGGTGCCTTATGATTTAGCTGGAGCGCTCCGGCTGTGCTCAAGCTGCAGCAAGCTCCCTTCCATCCAGCGGCTGCTGACGCTGCAGGCGGCGCGCAGGCTGTCCCATCTCCAACTTCGGCGGCGCACCCATGCTCAGGCTGCATGGGGCCGTGCAGCAGCAGCAGCACCGCTTCATGCGGCCGCCGCTCGGCCCGCTGGGCGCGCTGCTGAGCGTGGCGGACCAGCGGTGGGCCGGCGCAATCGACGCCGCGCTCAAGTACACGCTGGAGGCCTGGGTCGTACACAGCCGCGCCGACCAGAAGCTGCTCATGGTGCGCGCCGGCCGGGAGCGCGCGGCACGAGGAGAGCGCTGGGAGTGGCACTGTTTTGGCAGGCTGGGCGCACTGCCAAAATGGCAAAGCAGGAGGTGCTGCGGTGCGTGGCATGCGTGCTGGGGCGCCCAAGTCATGCATGGCTCTGTCACTCAGCAGCTGCTCATGGCGCACGCCTGGTAAAGGCATGCACGACTGCAGCGCACCTGCATGGCCCCATCCAACTGACCTCGCCACAACCTGGACAATGAGCCGCAGGCGCAGCACAGTCTCTCCGGCAGCTGTGCGCTACCGTGCCGACGAGCTCGATTTTGAGCTGGCGGGCGCGTTCGCATTGGCCTGTCGCGCACTGCTCACGTCTTTGCGCCGAGCGCGCGCAGGACCTGGCGCGGAGTGCGGGCCTGCACCGGCTGCAGTGCGTGTGCATGTCGTACGACCACCCGCGCCACGAGCTCGGCGCCAAGCCGCAGCCGCCGGAGGGCATCCAGACCGTGCTGCGCACGCTGACGCTGCCGGGCGGCACGCACGGGGCCGTCGTGTTCAACGCGCTGGTGGACCACGGCCACATGGAGCGGCTGGCGCTGGTGAAGGTGACCCTATACCTAACCATACCCTACCCTACCATAGTAGCCATGCAGAGCGGCTGGCGCCGGCTGAGGTGGCGGGCGCACTGGTTTGCCTTGTTGCACACATGCGCCCTCCCTATAAGGCATGATTTCAGAGTGTGATGTGCGCGGCCCGCGGCGCTCAGCGCGCTGCTGCGCGGCCCGACTGCGGCCGCGTGGAGAGGCTGTGCTGGCGGAGGTGACAGCATGCTGAAGAGTGCATTGCTCACACCTGAGGGTCCCCCTGGGGCGGCATTCATGCACAACTCATGCGTGACCTTGATGCCCACCTTCTGCGCATCATCACATGGATACAGATAATTATGCCCGAGGTGCTGCCTGATCATATAAACTTTGCTTTGTGTTCGTGGGGAGAGCCTGCACAGCATAGACTTGGCACGCCTCACACCGGGGGTGCGCGTGCGCCAGGACGAGCGGGAGGGGCTTGCGCTGGCGCGCGGGCCGCTCATGCGGCAGGGCGTGATCACGGCTGCCTGGACCTCCGACGGCTGGCACGCGTACTGCAAGGGTGGCTGCGAGACGGCCGTCCCCGCGCGAAGGCGCTTGCCGTACCGCCTCAGCAAGTGCGCCCGCGGCCTTGGCCGCCCGCGCTGGCTACGCACTGTCAAGGAGCTAGCCGGCTGCTGAGCTTCTGCCACTGTGCCGTGGCTGCAGTGCAAGACAGTGTTATGGCCTGCGGACATGACAGACCAGACGTGCGACTCTGCAATACTATTCGAGCACAAATGCAGGAGGGGTCTGACCACCCAGTTTGAGCACTATTTTACTGTTGCATTGACGCACACCGGCGAGGACGAGCCTTAAAGTAAAAGAGGGGTAATTTCGTAGACAACAAGTAACAGAGCGCCTGCTTCTGCCTTCCATACCTGCTTCACGCACGAGTCTGCCTGCGGCAGGGACATCTCGGCAGCCATCGCCGAGGTGAAGCGTGACCTGGCGAACGCGGAGCAGGCTGCGGCGGTCGCCGATCAGGCGCTCGCAGCGGCGCGCCACGAGGACAGCGACGCCAAGCAGGCGCGTGCCGACAGCCGCAAGGATGTGTCACTCCCTGGTCCTTATGTGCACACTGCGGTGTGAGAGGTCTGTCAGGGCTACAGATCCCACACAAGTGATGCGAAAGACTGCAAGGCTCGCTGCGGGCTTCTTTGGAGTCACGCGAGGCCGCAGTGCGACGTGAGACGATGCTGCTGATATCTCCACGCAATGTACACCGCTGCTGATGCTGTCAAAGGGTTGCCATAGCATGTCTACGCAGGCTCTGGTGGCTTTCCAATCGCCCCCCAGCCAGAACCCCATGCGCCCGCCTGAGCATGCGCTTGCTGCCTGTGCCGGCGTCGGACGGGCTTGAGCCTCTGCTGCGGGTCTTAGGCAGGGCTGCGGGGTCTGAGGCAGGGCTTTGTGCATGCGCAGGCGCTGGAACACGCCAAGCGCGAGCGGACGGCTGCCAGCAGGGTCGCGCAGCAGGCAGCGGCCAACCTGCAGGACCTGGAGGACCGCGCGCCCAAGAACGAGGACGGTGCCTCGCTGGTCGACCAGCAGCGCGAGCTGGAGGCCGCGGAGGACGAGCTGGAGCGCCGCCTGCGCCCCGCGGTGCGCGCGCCTGCCAGCGCGCGCAGGCTGCGTCGGTATCGGGCCTAGCGCAATGCGAATGTTGTCGGGGGTTTGGTGCGTGAAGCTTTCCCTTGCATGCAAAGCACTGTTGACTCTACACACCACACACGTCAACAGCCCTGCACATTGTACACCCTGGCACGAATACCTAAGACGGGGAAGGCCACACTAGCGGCTGCCTGCGGGACAGAAGGGGTTCTGTAGGGTTTCCACACCTCAGGCGCCCCCGCGGCTCTGCGTGCGCAGGACGAGGGCGCAAGGGCGAAGCTGGCGGCGGCGGCGACGGCGCGCGCGGATGCGGAGACGCAGGCGGCCGCGCAGCAGGGCAACCAGGACAGCACCGCCGCCGACATGGACGAGCGCACGAAGGCGAAGGCTGCGGCCGCGGGCTTGGTCAAGGCGCGGCCCCGTGCCAGGTTTCAGGGCGTGACGATGCTGCGGGCTGCGTGGTGGCTGCTGCACGGGTGTTTATTTATTTATTTATTTTTTCGTTTTTTATGCAGAAGCAGCGGAACTCGGTGGGCGGCGCCCGTTGTCGCCTGAGCCTGCCTGCTGCGCCCGGCTGTGCTCTGCACGGCGGGAGCACCGCGGCGCTGCAGCTGCGCTTGCAGGCCGTGCAATTCAAGTCGCAGGTGATGCAGATGGAGGACATGCGGAAGGGTCCTGGGCAGCCAGGCCTGTGCCTGCCTGCGCGCGCTCAGCGCGTCGCGCTGGGTCGGGGGGTAGGTTGCTGACCCTCCCCTATGCTGCGGCAGAGCCTGAAGGAGCAGCTGCGCGCCGCCAACAAGCAGCGCGACGAGGTCCGCACGATGCTGACGCGGCTGGCGGAGCGCATGGACGCCGACGCGATCGCCCTGCGCGAGGCGGTCGCCTTGGCGGAGCAGGCGCGCCCGCGGCCCAGCGGCCTGTCTGCCTGTCTCGTGCGCGGTGGGCACCGAGCGCTGAAGCAGCGTTGGGGCCGGCGTGATGCCGCTGCGGCTTGCAGGGCGCACATCTCGCCGTGTTCACCAAGGCGGAGCATCGCGCCCAGCTGCCCCCCCGGCCCTGACTTCCGAGCGCCGGGCTCACAGGCTGCCCAGCGGAGCAGGTATGCACCGAGGAGGAGTCTGATCAGGCTCACAAGCTGCTCGGCGGAGCAGGTGTGCACCGAGGAGGAGGCCGAGGCGGCCGCGGACGCGCTGGTGGACGGCTGGCGCGCCGGCAGCAGCGCCAAGCTCGCGGCGGCCGCCGCGCGCGACCCGGCGCCGCTGCTGACCGCGGACGCGCTGGACAAGCGGCGCAAGGCGGTCGCCGAGATGATCCAGCGCGCCGAGCGCGCGGCCGGCGGCAACCTGGAGATGACCAGGGCGCGCAGGCCCTGGGCGATGGGGCTCCCGTTTTTGGCCTTGCCGGCTCGAGGAGCCGGCTCTGAGCCCGCCGATGTGCCCTGCATGGTGAGACAGTGCTGGCAGGGTGCAAGCACTGCCTGCTTTGGCTGCGACAGCCCATGGCTTCTCTGAAGCTGAGCAACAGCGCTGACGCGTGCTGCTCGAGGCTGCGGTATGCCGCTGGTGCGTGGGAAGGACATGCTGCTCGTGCACGGGATGATGAGTTGGAACGGCTGGCGTGTTCGCTTGGTGGCTGGAGGTCTGTGGAACGCGTGACCCCGCAAGACAAGAGCAGCGCACAGCCCAAGGCGCCGCAGCTCGCCGCGCGCCGGCCTGCGAAGGCGCAGCCGGCGCGCCTGCAGGCGGGTGCGCGCCTGCCTGGCTTGTGCGAGGCGCATGACACTGATTAGGATTAGGGTGGGTTTCGAATAACGCCCTTATCCTACCCGGCGCGCGCAGGTGGAGGCGGCAGACCTCGGCGCGCAGCTGGCGCGCGCGCGCGCGGAGCTGGTGCGGCTGGTGGACACGCACGCGAAGCTGGAGGAGTCGCACCAGCGGCGCAAGGAGGGCAATGACGAGATCATGAAGCACACGCAGCGCGAGTTCAGCAGCCACTTCATGATGTGCGCGCCCTCTCTGCGTCGCCGGCCCGGCGCGTGCCTGGCTTGGCGGCGCTGCGTGGTCACAGCGCCTTTATGCCAAGCAGGCAAGGGCCTGTGATTTGCATAAAAATAGTGCCTGGGCGGCTGGGCGGCCGCAGAGCACAGGGGTGTGAGCGTGTGCAGCAGGGGTACAGAGAAGCAGACACTCAGCCGGCGTGACCGCTTCCAGGCCATTGGCAGCTGCCTGGAGCCGTTGCGTAGAGGCGCTCCGTCAGGAGCGGCGCGCGCGCGCCTCCCACGCCGCCTGTGATGCTCGGCGCAGGAACATGAAGAGCCGCGGCGGGACCGGCCGCATCAGGATCGACATGAACCACACCACGCTGCAGCTCTCCGTGCAGACGGGGCGGGGCGCCCAGGAGGTGAGCGACCTCAAGGCCATCAGCGGCGGCGAGCGCTCGTTCGTCACCGCGGCGTTCATCACCGCGCTTGCCAAGATCGTCGCCGCGCCCTTCTACTGCCTGGACGAGGTCCGCCCGCGGCCGGGGCTCGCCTGGGCTGGCTGCGTATTCATGTCGCCCCGAGTCGGACCGACGACCTAGGTGTCACACGGCATCACCACAACGCTGTGTGAAGCTCGAAGGGTGTGCAAAGCTGCATTGCCGGCCTGACGCTTGCAGCGGAGGCTGTGTGCTCCAGGCAGTCGTATTGCACGCGCGCACGTGCATACGTACGCACTCGGCAGTCTGCCAGCTGCGGCATAGCGTTAGGGATGACTCGTGCAGGAAGTCGTGCATGCGCACGCATTGGACAGCAGGCGCGGTCGGCGGTCACCAGCCGCAACGCGCCCCTGCGGGCGGCCCGGGCGAGGGGAAGTGCCGCGCGCGCAGATCGACGTGTACCTGGACCTGGTCAACCGCGGCAAGACGCTGGAGATGCTGATCGGCTACGCGGCGCAGCAGCCGGAGACGCAGTACATCATGCTGACGCCGCTGGACGTGACTGCGATCGGCGAGGCGCGCAAGCGCGTGGAGCGCGCGCACACCGAGCTCAGCCTGACCGAGGACTTTGTCACGATCAAGCGCATGCCGCCGCCGCGGCGGTAGGCGCGGGCCTGCGGCGCCGCTCTGGCGCGCGCGCGCGTGGAGCGCGCGCGCCGGAGCTCAGCCTGTGCGGACTCTGCGGGTTACTTAGCGAAGTGCGCATGCCGCCGCTGCGGCGGCTGTGGCGGGTGATCGTGGTGCTTGCTCAGGTCTCGGTTTCTGCCTTGCGGCGTACAGCAGCGACGACACCAGGGTGGGGCTTGGTCCTGCACTGGCCGGGCGTCCAGTGCATCGTCTTGGTGCGACCAGTGCGCGCGGGGTAGGACCTCATTCTGTATGGTACAGCCTGCCTGTTGGAGGCCAAGCAACATGATGACTTTCCGGTGCAAGAGCGGTGCAGCAGCTGCTTTGGACGCCAAGCGCATGACCCCGTGAACGAGAGAGCGGGGGCTGTGGGTTCATGTCAGAAGTTGGAGCTTTAGTTGGTGCATGTAGTCTGGGACTCTATGTATTTCGTGCCATCAGACCAAAGGGTGAGGGTACCAGTACTTCGAGCCAGTCCTGGCTCTGAGTTGCAGCATCGGCTTGTGTGCATCGCCTGAGTTGTGTCTGGTATGTAAACAGTGTGTGCGGTACACATAAACAACTGCAAGCACGTCTGCAAGTGCGGCAGATCTAGTGTGAGAATGTGGCAAGTGCAGCCGCATGCCTTGCACGCCTTGCCACACCACGCCACCTGCAGCTTAGATGCTCAGCCTGTGCGCCCTGCAACGCGCTTACAGACCAGGTTGCGGCTGAGGTGGACGACTCGCTGCGCCGCTGCGACCACAGAGACCGCCGCATGGGACCCGGACAACATTCTGCCGCCGCCGCCCCCAGAAGGCCACTTTGCGCGCCGGGAGCGCGAGCGTGCCCTGCAGCGCGCCGCCAGACAGCAGGCGAGCGGCTGGCACATTGCGCTGGTTCTCTGTTGCAGTCTCCCTCTGCGTGACTGTTCACGCATGCTGAATACGGGTTGCTCTGCTCTGTCTGAGCAAGGGATTTGCACAGCCTACCAGTGTACCGTTGAGGTGTGTAGCACGGTCGCACGATGCCAGCATTGCTGAGCAAATTTTCAACTGGGTGAGGTCTGTAACTTGACTTACCAAAGTTTCCAAGCTCTCAGGCTTTGGCTGCATTGCCAGCCGCTGCAGGCGAACTGCCTGCTCTGCTAAAGGCGCGAGAGCTGCAGCCTCTGTTTTGCTCGCCCCGCGCACACAGGCACGCGCTATCCCGTAGGACGCGGCTGGCGAGGTGCCTGCCTCTGGTGGCGCCGCCGGGCCTGCACGATGAAAACCGGCCTGCCTCACCCCTGACAAGCGCCGCGCTGCCCCGCGCAGGTTGCCGCGGCGGGCGAGCCGCCGCTGCTCGCGCTGCCGCCCGAGGCGCAGGGCGCCGACGGCGTCGACGCGGCGGACGGCGCGCTGTACGGCCGGCCGGCGTTCGGCGACCTGCTGCGCCGGCGCTTCCTGCCGGTCGACCTGGGCTTCCCCGGCCTGCGCGTGCGCCACCTGGACCCGCCCGTGCTCACCGTGGAGCGCTTCTTCGCGCCCGAGGAGTGCGAGGAGCTGGTCGCGCTCGCGCAGGCGTCCGGTGCGCTTGCCGGACGCGTCTCGCCTGCTGTGGCTTCAGTGCAAGACCCTCTCCGGGCAGTCAATTGTGACTATAACCTCATGCTGTCTGGTGAAGACGGCCATGCCTTCACGGCATGCATGACCATCTTGGACACAACAAAGGCTGACGTCCAGGGAGGCGTTCTGGTTTAATTCATTTTTCCATGAAAAATGTGTGTTGTGAGGAGGCACCCATCGCGGCGCCTGTCCTGAAAGGTGACACCTTCACGCGGCTGTGCAGGGATGCTGCAGGCGAGCAAGGTGGGCGCCGGCCACATCAGTGAGGGCGCTGCGGCCAACGCGCGGCGAACCAGCAGCTCCATGCTGGCCGACCCGCTCACCCTCGCGGCCAACCCGCGCCTGAGCGCGCTGGTCGCCGCGCTGCAGACGCGCGCCTGGCGCCTGTTGAATGCAGGTGACGCCCTCAGCATGCTCCCGCCCGGCTTGCACACTTCGTGCACCTAATGCAAGTCACACCCCCTTCCGTGTGTGTCGCAATCAGGTCCCCGTCTGTTTGCCTTCCCTGGTATGTGCCACAGGGTGTGGCCAGTGCAGGGCCAGCCGCAGTGCATGGGGCGCGAGCTCACATGGCATCAAGCACACTGTCTTTGCATGCCTGCATGAGTGCATGTGCTGTGTGTTGCAGGAGCGGGCAGGCATCTGACCATGCTCTATATCTGCGTGTCAGGCGAAGGCGCAGGCTGGGGCCCACAGGCGCGGCTGCCGGCGCCGGGGCAGCTGTGCTATGAGAGCCTGCAGATCGCACGCTACCAGGCCGGGCAGCACTTCAGGCCACACGAGGTGCGGTCGTTGGCCAAGCGGCTTTGGAAAGGTCGCAAGAACTTTCAAAATGTATTGTTAACATCAATCCGCGTGGGATTGCCTTGATGAAGGAGTGCTGAAGTGTGCTCTGCACACTGCAAAGCTAGGGCCATCACAGGGCCGGATGACAGCTCTTGGGTGTTGTATGTCAGACGCGCTGGCTGGTGGGGACGGGGGTGAGAGTAGGGGCATAGGCAGGTTGATCCAGTATACCGTGACAGCCAGCTGTCGCCCATTGGAAAGCACCATGGGAAACGAGTCCCAGCGCTCGCGGCCCCGCAGGACGGCTTCCCGCCGGAGCTGGCGGCCCGCAACGGCTTCCAGCGCGCCGCGACGCTGCTGGTGTACCTGAACGACGTGGCGGCCGGCGGCGCGACGCGCTTTGAGCGCCTGGACGTGGCCGTGACCCCGCGCGCCGGCCGCGCGGTGCTCTTCTTCCCGGCCTTCGCCGACGGCTCGCCCGACGCGCGGTGCGGCGCGCGCGCGGCCGAGCTCGACATCAGCGCGGGCGCATGCGCTGCATCGCGCACCTGCAAGTGCACTGTGTGTCTCTGGGTATGACTGTGTGTCAAGCGCAGACAAGGTTGTGAGAAAAGCACACATTTGTGAAGTCGGAAATTGCTAATATATGGTGCGCAGCTTCAAATTGGCATAGTGCGGGACCTGAAGCGCGCAAACACAGCCAGGGCTCCAGGCCGGAAAAGGAATGGACTCATTCAGGAACATACAGGGCTGAGAGCTTGCGCGCGCGCGCGCGGCGCTGCTGCAGGACGCTGCACCAGGGCGAGGACGCGCACGACACCAAGTGGATTGCGCAGCAGTGGGTGGCCTGCGGCGCCGGCGCGCCGGGCGGCAGCCACCCCGGCCCTGCACCTGCGGCTGCCCCGCCTGCGGCCGCGCCCGGCCCGACAGGCGCGGCGTTCGAGGAGCTGCTCGCCACGCGGCGGCGGCCGGCGGGCAAGAAGGCGGCGCAGGGTCCGGCCAGGCGGAAAGGGTTTGGCGCCCGGTGACTGCGTGGCTGGTGTCTTCATATCATTGCAGCCTCAAAGCTGTCAAAACTGTGGAGACATAGTGCTAGCGAGCAGGCTCGTGCACGCGAGAATCACAACTGTAATGACACGCTATCTTCCGGCAACAAGTTGCTAAAGTAAAACTCTCTCCTCTTGCAGGCCATGCAAGACAGAACATGCGGTATAATGGCATGCGTTGGTAGCAGCTTTTCGCTCTGCGGCATTCTCACACGCTGTATAGGATCACGTGGACTGCCAGAACAGCAAACTCTTCCATACACATCTCCGCCGGGTTTGCACATGCGCTTGCGCGCGCTCACAAGCGCCAGCGCGCCGCGGCACAGGCGCTTGCCCATGCATCCAGCGCCGATGGAAGCGCACCCACTAGGCAGGGCTGCTGGCACCAGACCGCACCCCCCGTCAGAACAACGGGTAGTCCGGCGGCAGGGCCACGCGCGCGCGCGCCCTCTCCGCGCGCTCCCAGTGGCGCCAGCCGAGCGCGGCGAAGGCCGCCGCGCGCGCGTCCAGCGCCGCGCGCGTGACGGCCGCGGCCTCGGTGCCCTTGCCCTTGCTGTCTGGGCCGGCCTTGGCCAGGGCGCGCAGCGCCAGCGCATGGTTCCCCGCGCGCGCCTCCCGGCCTGCACACGCAGGACGCGGCGGGCTGACAAAGCAGGCTTTAATTGATGCACAGGAAGTCTGGTGATGTGCAAGACCCTCCTGTGCTGTGCGCAGCTGGACTGCGCGCCACTCGCACTGCACAGCACGTGCCAAGCATCTCTCATGTCAGACGCATGTTGGCACAGCACCCTGAGCATGGCCACATGCACCCATACAGCGCTGAGGGTGTAGTGATAAGCTGACAATCCGCATGTCTGTCACGCGTTAGCGGCACCAGGAGCTCGTGTGATATGTTTCAGCCCCATAGCTCCGCCTTGTGCATCTCCGCGACCTGGTTTCTCTGCATAGCCAATGTAACACAGAGACACCCCAGGGCCACGCGCGCGCGGCGCTGCGGCACCTCTGTGAGTGACATTGGCTATAGAGAGGGACCAGGTCGCGGAGATGCTGAAGGCGGGGCTTGGGGCAGGCAAGCCCCGCACGAGCGCCGGGTGCCGCGGACGCGTCACAGACAAGCGATTCGGCAACTCTCAACCTCTCTGGCCACCCGCGCAGTACGCTGTACTGTGAGCTCGATGCATGGTGCCCATGGTGGCTCAAAGCTCTGTCTTGACATTGTGGGCTGCTCTTCGCACGCAAATAAGACTTGTTCAGGCACATTCAGATCACGTACTGATCAGGGCCTGCTGTGACGTGCTCGCGCGCACCGGCATGCAGCAGGGTGCACTTGTCGTCGGTGGCTGTGTCCACCCAGGTCCGCAGCTTGGCAAAGGCGGCCTCAAACTCGTCATTGGCCTTGTCACCCTGCACGCCCGCCCATGTCGACATCGCTGCACGCACCGGTACGACGGCAGTCTACCATTGCTGCCGCATGCATGCACTCAGGTGAAGACAGGTCCGCGTGATGCTCCACTCTGACCTGTCTTGGTCCTTATTGGAAACAGGTCAGCATGCATTGCCCTATTTTGACAATTCCTGGACTTGAAGCACCTTGCATGCAGGCCTCTTTAATACTTTGCTGCCCGACGCAGCACGGTGCGACCTCGATCACCAGGGCTCGCTTTGCACTCCCGCCCCTCCTGCGGGCCGCGCCTGCTCGCCGGGGCTGGGCGGCGATGGGTGCAGCTCCAGCAGCGCCTGCGCGGCGCACCGCAGCGCCTCCGCCAGCGCGTCGCACTGCTCCTCACGCTCCGCCTGGCCCAGCGCACACACAATTCTTGATCAGCGGTCGCTGGGGTTCCCTGCCGGTCTCGGTCGTTTGTAGTACGCGCTCCCGCCTGGCCAGCATACACAGATCCCAATTACCTTGACCCTCAGTCAGCGGTCGCTGGGGCTCCCTGCCGGTCTCAACCGTTTGCAGTACGCTCCGCCAGGCTGCCTTGGTGGGAGCGCGTCTGCGGTGCAGCAGCGCGCGGTGCAGCTTTCTGCCCCGCACTGCACAAGTTGCGCAGACTCCGCTGGCATCTAATCTAGCACACGCATGACCAGCATGAAGCCGGTACGACCAGCCTCCCACGTGCCATACCACCTTCAAAGACAGGGTCCTGCAAACCCTGCCTCCTGCACCAGAGGCGCACCTTGGCCTTGGCCGCACCGGGGCCCTCCTCCGGGGTCTTGCGCCCCAGCCACGCCGCCAGCGCATCGACATTGATGGCCGCCTCCACGGCCTGCGCTGCCTCCACAATGCCCTGCACAGCCCCCCAGCAAAGGCTTGCCACGGCAGCGCCGTGCCGCCTGCACCACACGTGCAGCAAGCGCCGCCCCCGATGTCGGCGCCCGCTGCGGGCGCTTCCTGTCCTCGCAGCCCCATGTCCCCCTCTGTGCGCAAGCAAGCCCACACAGCTCGCCAGAGGTCCGCCGCTGTCTAGGGCTTGTTTGCAGGGACAGCAATTTTGTGGCCGCAGCGCCGTGCCGGCGCGGCACACCTGCAGCGCGGCAGCGTCCCGGGCGTCGCCCTCGAGCTTGGCCAGCCGCCGCACGCGCTCCAGCAGCAGCGGCAGGTGGCGCGGATGCTCCGCGACCAGCTGCGCGCGCAGCTCCTCGTACGCGGCCGCCTCCTCCGGGCCCGCCACCTGCGGCGCACGCGTCGCGCGCATGAGCCTCGCTCAACCAGCGCATCTCTCGCACGTCGGACAGCGGCGGGGGCCATGTAATACATGTGCTGCGCGCGCATGAGCCGCATCCAACCGGCGCATCTCGCGCATGTCAGGTGACGACCGAGGGCCAGCAGGTGCATGCGCAGCCTCCACTTCGAAGTGCTGCCTGTTCAGTCCCTGCCACAGCAACGCAGATGTTTGCAGACGAATCTCTCCATAGCCTCACTGGCACGGAACGCCTTCGCCTCAGCGCCAGCCCTAGCGCGCAGTACCAACACACAAGCTTCATGGCGGGCCAGAAGAGACCCGGCACGCACGGAGCGCGGCCGCGGCACCTTGAACCCGGCCAGCACTTTGACGCGCGCGTCCCGCAGTGCGTCCGCGAGGCGCGCCGCCGGCACCGGCTCGCCGGCCTCGGCGTCGGCGTCCTTTGGCTTGCCCGGCTCCTGCTTCTTCGCCGGCACCCTGGGCGCGCACGCACGTGCAACTCTAATCCCACGATCGCTCTCGCCTCTGGGCGAAAGAGGAGAGAGCGGTGTGGGTATCTGTCGGACAGGGCGCCTTCAGTCAGACCAACGCTCGACGAATGTGCTGTGGAGCGCGGCATAGGCCTGTCAATCTCAGCAACCCCGCAGCGTCAACCCAAGCCACTGCACATAACGCCAGGCCAAAACCCGGCGCAACTTGCCGCACACACGTCTTAGGTCCTCAGCAACAGCGACGACAGAGCACACACAACGCGTCCGGCCAAAGGCGCAGACCTGAACGTCAGTATGGAGTAGGGTAGGTCAGGGCGCAGACCTGCACATCCATATTGGGGTAGGATAGGGTTAGGGCGCAGACCTGTACGTCAGCTCGAGCGCGCCCGGTGCGTGCCCTGCGCCGTCGCGCGCGAGCGCCAGCGTGCCCACCAGCAGCTGGCCCGGCAGCGCGTGCTTGGGCAGCTTGTCCTCGGGCGGCGCGCCCACGAACAGCGCGAGGCGCTCGCCTGCTCGCAGCACGGGGCTTGCGGTCTGCGCCATGCGCTCGCATGCATTGGGCATAGGGTTCCAAGAGCAGCACCATGCGCTGGCCTGAGAAAAGCAGATGCATGCCTCGGACACAACCCCAGGCGGACACAAAACCAAGGGCGGCACAAGAAGCGGCTGCGACGGCTGCAAGCATGCAGCCGCCGGCAGCCCGACAGCCGGCTCCACGTGAAAGCATGGACGGCACGAGCCTGCTCCAGGCAGCCGGGGCTGCTCAGGCGGCGCCACAACCCCGCGGCCTGCCTAGCGCGCGCCTGCGTGCAGCGCGCGCTTGCCGACTGTGGTCTTGTCGGCGGCCAGCACCAGGGCGGCCTGGCTGGCGTACACGGGGACCGTAAGCGGCTCCTCCAGCTCGCAGTCCACCACCTAGCGCGCGCAAGTTTAGGGTTAGGCTAACCCTGTTCCTATGCTCGCCCGGCCTGGTCTGGCAGCGCGCGCGGCCCTTGGCGCGGCCGGCACGCGCCGCGCACTCAGCCGGGCATGGCACGCGCGCCCGTCGGCACACCTGGGCGGCGGCTCGAGTGCACAGAGCGTCCTGTGCGCCGCGGCTTCTACGCTGAACTCCGCCAATGAACAATGCCCCCTAACAATGGTCGTTAATCCTGAAATTTCGCACGCCAGGGCCTGTACGGCGGGGCGCGCCAACGGCGTGGCGCGCAGGCGCTCCAGCAGCGCGGCGTTGTCGGTGCGCAGTTGCGCGCGCACGATGTGCGCGCCCTTGGCCAGCTGCACGGCCTCCGGGTAGGCGTCGCTGGCCTTGAGCAGGCGCTTGTTCGCGTCGAACACCATGGCCAGCTGCGCCTCCAGCGCGCCCTCATACAGGTACCTGCGGAGGCGGCGCCCGGCGCGCGTCAGCTCGGCGCGCGCGCCCGGCCGGCCCGCGCGCCCGGCCGGTCCGCGCGCCCCAGCCTCGCGTGACTCCGGGCGCGTCGAGCGTGTCGGTGACACAGCAGTAAATGTCTTCGCGCACGGGCTATGGGCCCAACAACCGGTTCAGCCGCTGCGCCCGCATGCTGTCACTATGTCGGCCTCCCAGCACCGCAGCGCGCATGCCCCGGCCCGGCTGCCTGCAGCCAGGCACTTTGCGCCGGCGGCCACTTTAACTGTCGATGAGCTCATGCAGAGCCTGTCTACTTGATGCAGACATGGTCCCTCCAAGAGAGAACTCCGTCTGCCTGGAGTGCTGCGCGACGAGCAGGCCGCACGCCCAGCGGGCGCGCGCGCGGTAGGTAAGGGTAGCGTGAGGGCGCGGCGCGCCTTTTGAGCCGCGGCAGGCGCACGGTGTGCTTCCCGGCCTCCTTGACGTCCAGCCAGTACATCAGCGTCAGCGCATGCGCGCGGGTAGGGCAGGGTAAGGTTAGGGCGCGGGTGAGGGCGCGGCGCGCCTGTTGAGCAGCGGCAGGCGCATGGTGTGCTTCCCGGCCTCCTTGACGTCCAGTTTGTACGTGAGCGTCAGCACATGCACGCGGCGGCCCTCCGGCAGCGCGTCGCGCTCGGCGCTGAGCGGCGCCAGCGCGGCCTCGCTCGGGCGCACGTCGCCGCGCAGCGTCTTAAGCCGCGCCTTGGGCTCGATGGCCTCGTCGCGGAAGGCCGCCCTGCGCGCGGCGGGCGCGCGCACATGGGCGGCGCCGGCCGGGCGCGAGCGCTGTGCTGCGCGCATTAGCGCATGCATGCAGACCGTGGTTTGGCAAGGGGGCAAGCCTGTAGGGCTGGGGCTCGCAGCTCATGCAAAGTCTGCATCCAGATATTGGGCAAGCCGCAAATTAGCACCTAGCCCTGTTGGAAGGCTATCACAGCCACGCCAGAGGCAAATCGCGCAGCAGGCGGGGCCGCGGAGCCGGGGGCGGGCGCGCGCCTGACCGCCAGGCGCGCGCAGAGCGCGCCGCCGTTGATGCTCACCGCCGAGGGCGTCGCCACGAGCCCGTGTAAGCGCACCTCCACCGCCTCCAGCCGGCTCGCGCCCGCGCTGCTCCAGAACTGCCGCGCGCGGGGCGCCGCATTGCAGTCGCGCGGTCAGCTGTGCGGACAGCGGATGGCGCCGCGGCGCCCGCACACGGCAGAGAGCAGGCATGTGGATTGGAACATGTGCGCAGCCCCGCACTGGAATGGAAGACGTGGCAGTCCAACCCTGCGCCTGCCATGCCTTTGCCACACACACCGCAGGCAAGCCCCGTGGTTAGAAACCCTGCACAAACGTGCTAGAACAGTAGTGATTCCCAACTTTAACGCTCGCAGGGCACAGCGCCGGTGCCAACGGTTAGAGGACATGATGCCTGGTAGCTTTGCCACATCCTACCTCTGCAAATGCGTACTGATGTTGACCAGGAACCGCATCCTGGGCGCAGGCTGCGCCCAGGATGCGATTCTTGATCAACAGCAGCAACCATTTGCAGAGGTGAGACAAGGGTTGAGTGGGCGGGCTGCGCGTCACCCAGCTCTGGCAGGGCCGCCAAGCGTCATGTGCTTCAGCCTGTGGCACAGCGCCTGCCGGCCTTGCTGCTGCTACCCTAGTTAGGGCTAGCACTTGTGTGCATATGAGACCTACTATGTTTCGGGATCGCGCCTGCGCCAGGGTGACCTCCAGCGTGCCTGGCGACACAGCAAAGGCCATACTGTGCTCGGCGTGCGCGCCCAGCGTCAGCTGCGCCCGCTTCTCCCGGTCGCTGAAGCGCTGGGAGGGTAGCAGCTGCGTCGCGCGCGCCAAAAAGGTCCTGCACGCGCAATGCATTCGGACTCTTCAGGCCACAGTGGACTGACAACTCGCTTGGTGAAGGCATGCGTGTAAGAGGCATGCATGTGCGCATATGTTACCAGCTGCAGGGTGACTGCAAAATGGATGCAGCAGGGCAAGACAGACGACAGGCGTGTCTCGGCGAGGCGGCCGGCGCATCCCATGCTCCGCGGATGCACTGCACGTGCTCGAGCGCGCTCGCTCGCGCGCCGCACCAGGGCCATGCAGGTCTGGCGCACCTGGGCGTTTCGTGCGGGCCCGCCCGGATGTGCAGCTGCGCCCACGTGGCCCCGTGCGGCACCTGCGCGTGCGGGGAGGCCTCATGGAGCGAGCACTACTTGAGGGCTCGGCTAGCAGGGTTCAAGTCGAGGCATGGGCCCATGTAGATGGGCACAGCACGACGCATTGATCCTGGATCAGGCCGCCAAATACGCAAGTCCCAAGCCAAGCGTCCTGCATTCAGACATGCTGAGTGAACATGGCGCAGACAACACACGCCAGACGCACTGGGACCTTGTCACCGGCAGGGCGCGGCCCCCGGGAGTCGCCTCTAGGAAGCGGCGGACTTCCTGGCCGGGCCGGAAGGCCAGCGGGCCCAGCCGGGCGATGAAGTCGTTGGCGCGCCACCTGACACGCACATGCGGGCATCATGGCTTCTATGCACTGCACCGATCCTTGGTACACGGGCTAAACAGAGAGCCAGGGCACGCTGGTGCGTGTCTCTCGCGCATGCGCATCAAGGCTGCCACCACGCTTGCCGAGCAAAAGCGTCATTCAGGCTTCCGCCAGGTTCAATATGGTAATGGTGGGCATGCGTCGTTGCAGCGTGCAGCTGGCAGCGCAACTCCATTCACGAGCGCTGCAAGCCCCCCACATGGCAGCCAACAGCTGCTTCACTTGCGGTACATGCATAAATGCTCAACCCTCACATCAGCTTCGCGAAAACCTTTGGCGCAGCGCGTCGCTGTGGCCCAGGTTTGCACCTGCCGCCCGCCTGCACAGGCGCCTCCGCCCCGCGCTCGGCCCCGTCGGCGCTCAACGGCTCGGCGGTCCCACCGCGCCCGCCGTCCGCTCGGCCCGCTCGGTCAGACGGCTCCTCGGCCACCGGCTCTGAGGCTGCCGGCTGGCTCGGGCCCTGCTCGCGTATCGAGCCGCCGCCCGCGGCACCCACGCCCGCAGCAGGGGCGCCTGCAGGCGTAGAGTCACCCACATCAAGACTCCCATCGCCGCCGGCCGCTGCGCGCTCCGCCGCCGCGCGGGTCGCGTCCCAGGGCGCAACCACCGGCGCCTGATCAGGCGGCCCCGGCGCCTGCTCAGGCTCCCCGCCGCCGCCTGCCGCGGCGGCGCCGGCGGCGCCCGAACCGCGCGCTGTGGAGGGCGCCCCGTGCGCCGACGCCTGATCAGGCGCGCCTGCATCAGGGTCGGGGCGCGCCGCAGCGGCAGGCGGCTGCGGGGCTGCCGGAAGGGGGCTGGCCGCATCGTCGGCCACTGCCAGCGGCTTGATGACCGTGACAGGGATCCTGCGCACCACAGAGGCTGAGCGACCTGGGCAGCGCCAAGGCGTCAGGTAGAGCGGGGGGTAGGCCGCCGCCAGCGTTCAACCACCGTGACCTTGTCCTACTGCCGTAGCACCTATGGCTGCTTCTGGGCTTGTTTGCTGCACCAGATCAGACAATGTAAAAAATAAAGGAACACATAGCCTTCCAACAAAAGTCATCAGGAAGAGTTACTGCGCTTGTTGGTGCTGATAGACGTGCTGCATGTGCTGGGCAGCATCGTGGCGGTGCGCCAAGCATGCCCGCTGGGCCGGACGGCGCGCCTGAACAGCGGGCCCCGCCAGGGGGCGGCGCTGTCTGTACCCTGGACCTCCGCGTAGTGCAGGCCAGGCGCCAAATTGCATGCATCCACCTAGGGAAATGCGACCACAAAGCTTGCTGCTGGGCTGTCAGCCTCAAGTAGCAACCGTGCCCGAGATGCTGACATAGGCAACGACGCAATGCACAACAAGGCGTTGAAAGATTTCTGTCATGCATGACCGCTGCAAGGACATGCAAGCCTGGTCGGCCTAGCCCTTTCTGAGCAGAGCCAAGGCTCCTTGCTTGCTGATCATGCAAGCAGTCCAGGTTTGGCTCGAACAACCTCTTGAAGCCTTGCGGCGGGCGTCACCCGCAGCTCGAACGTGCGCCCGTTGTGCGGCAGCAGCAGCGCGGCCGGGCACGCCACCCAGGGCGCGGTCGCCGACAGCAGCAGCCGGTCCTCGACCGCCAGGCACGCCGTGCGCGTGTCCGCGTCCTGCACCGCAGCGCATGGGCCCGGCTCAGGTGCGAGGCGATGGCCGCTGCGCTCGTGCGCGCCCTGTTATGGGTGAGTTGCTCGCATGCTGCGCAACACACACAGGCTGCTCGGCTGGCACGACAAGCAAAAAGCCCTAGCCCTAGCAAGTGAAGTGTATAATCAGCCTATCATGCCCACCAGGCGGAGCGGCATCCTGTAGTGTCATCCCAGGACATGCAAGGAAGCTACAGAGCCAGGCGCCGGCCGCACGCGGCCAGTGCCGGACGCCGGGCATGAGGCTGACCGGGCGCAACGCGTCCAGTGGCTCGCGGGCTTCACCGAAGACATACATGACGAGGTTGTGAAGCAGGCTCAACGGCGCTTTGTGCTGCAGGTAATAGGCCGCAAGCGAGGCGCTCGCCTCGTGCAGCCGCGGGCGGACGTCCGCCGTGAAGCTGACCGGGCGCAGCGCGTCCAGCGGCTCGCGCAAGTAGACGCCGCGCGCGCGCGCCGCGCCGCCGGCGCGCCGCACGCCGACCTCGTACCGCACGTCCGGCCGGTCCGCGTCCTCCGCGCGCCGCAGGTACTCGAACGCGCGGCCAACCTGCAGGCCCGAGCGGCTCCAGGTCGGCCGCGCATGCAGCGGATGACTCAGCAAGCGATTCGCGTCCAGGCTGGCAGGGCCGCTGTGTCAGACAGGTTGAAGAGATAGTGGATGAATAATAATAAGCCAGCAGGGCATGGGTCCTTTCTGGCGGCCTGCCTGGGGCGGTAATGCCTGATGATGCTACATCACTGGGCATGTCACGCCCCGGGTTGGAACGCAGCGAGCACCAAACCACATGAGGATAGGTGGGCTCCTCCCAGCCACGTGAACAACACTCGTCGACAAGGTCTCAGGAGACTCTAAAGAGACTCCAGCAGCCCCCTGTGCCCGCTGCGGAACGCGCGCAGCGGCGGGAAGGCGGCCCCAGGGCGTCACATTGAGCAGGCCGCGCCCGTGCGTCAGCACCGCATCTGCGGCGTCGCCGCCGATCGGCTCGCATGTGTTTTCGAGCGCGCGTCGGACCCTGCGCGGCCCAGATGCTGGGGCTCTGCATGCATGTGAGGCGCAGCCAGCGCGGCCTGCCCAGGCGTTGAGGGTCCGCCTAGCGAGCGCGCATCAGCCCTGGACGCGCTGCGCAACTGCATGCTTGTGGCAGCGCTGCGGCCGTGAGCACGCTCTGCACCCGCATCCTCGCATACCTCGGGCAAGCAGCGCTTCAGGCTCTTGGCACCATGGGTTGACCGCCGCCGGCAAGCAGACAGGTAGTCCAGTGCGCGGGACCATGGGCAGACTCAGTGCACGGCGCGGCATGCGCGGGGCACCATGCGGAGCGGGCACTGCCGGGCAGGCAGCGCCTGTGCACGCGTGACCGGCGCGCGCACCGGTTGGGGGAGATGGCGAGGCCGGCCGCCTTTGCGGCGGACAGCACGAGCGCGATGGCGCCGCACGCGCTCGGGCTGGCCATGGACGTGCCGTTCATCAGCTGCCGGCTCTGCTGCGTCCTGTGATGGGGTGGGTTCAGGTTAGGCTACCTACCCTATCAGGGTTTCACACCAGCCAGCACTTGCAGCACATGCGGCACTGGGTCTGGCCATAGACGCGCCGATCATGAGCTGCCGGCTCTGCCGCATCCTGCACTTGTACAGGCTCAGGCAATGTGGGCCGCACTGGGGTCTGCAGCCTACGAGGTTGCTGCAAACAAACCGAAGGAATAAGAAAAGGTTCTGAGGACGCGCGCCCTTTGCCAGCAACCATGCATGTCAGGGTACAACAAGCCTGTGGGCTCGGAAGGAAGCCCTCTATCCTGACCAGGCCCTAGCCTGGAAGATGCTAGGGTTGCCTGACCAAGCCCTGTGCTGGAAGAGCTGGAGAGCTCCTTCCTGAGCAAACAGGGTTGTGACCCAACAGGCCTGGGTACACCGAAGGGCGCGCGCACTCAGAGCCTATCCTTTCCATCAAGGCTGCCTACCCTGCCAACATGTTTACAGGCATGCTGATGGCAGGCAGGCACGGGCAGCAAGCCCGCTTGTGAGCGCGCGCACCACTGGGGCACCGGCGCAATGGCCCCGCCGGGCGCCGACAGCGCCACGCCGACGTGCCCGTCGGTGGTTGGCCCGCGGCTGGACCATGTGTACTGCATGCCCTGCGCATCCCCGCGGTGATCTCTCACTTACAGGGGCGCAGGTCCTGTTGGTTGCCTAAGCAGCCCTAGCTGATGAAACAGGCTTTTAACTAGAGCCTGATGGTACGCATGAGCACCTGTGCAGTTGTCCCCCTATGGACACATCCCATGCATCAACGCTGCGGCGTGCGCGCGTAGCCACTATACATACACCATACTGGGGTGCGGCACCGGTTTCTGCAGAATGCACGGGAGCCCTGTGCCTGCTGCAGCACCTCCACGCGCGGGCGATGATGCGGGCGCGGGCGGTGCATACGAGTCAGATTGGCCCAAGCCCCGCAGTGGCTGACCCGGAGCGCACACGGGCGCACCGCATCGGGCACCTTGCGTACGGAGTGGTAGGGAAGGGGGGGGGGGGGGTAGGGTATACGCACACACAGGCGCACCGCATCGGGCACATCGCGCACAAAGGTGGTAGGGTATGAGATGGGGTGAAGTAGGAGCGCACGCGGGCGCACCGCATCCGGCACCTCGCGCACGGAGTGGCCGGCGGCCGCGAGCGCGGGCGTCACATACGCGCCGATGCTGAGCACGGCTGAGCTGGTGCCGCCGGGCGCGCCCACGGTAGACAGCGCGGGGCCCGAGTTGCCGGCCGACGACACAAATATGACGCCGTGCTTGTTCACGGCCTGCGCCGAGGCAACAGGGGTGAGGCAAGGGTGCGCCGATGCGACAGAGCGGCTGTAAGGACAGCAGTACGAACCCTGCTTAAGCGATCCTGTTACTGCCCTCTCCTCCCGCCACAACTCCGCTCGACGCTACCCGTGTGCAAAGCAGGGCAAAGCCAAGGCGCCTCTACGTATGCGCAATAGCACAGCGCACCCTTGAGAAACGTAAGCGGTGCCAGTATGAGCAGGTGACCTGACCTGCTGGGTGCAGCAGCGCTTCGCCAGTGCCTCAATGTGCTGAGCTTGCAACAAGGCCTCTCTACAACAGGCTGTCGCTGATCACCTTCAATTACTGTTTGGGGTTTACCGGAACCCTAATCCTATGCCAAGCGCGTACCTCAGTGATGAGATCAATGAGGCGGCCCTGGTCGGGCGCGGACGTCGCCTCACCATAGCTCATGTTGACCAGGTCCGCGCGGGCCGCCAGCACGTCGATCAAAGCGCGCGTGAGCCCCATGCCGGTCTCCATGCTGCCCAGGCGCGAGTCGCCAATCTTGCACGAGATGATCTGTGCGCCTGCGCCCAGCGCGCGCGCCAGGCTGGGCGCATTCCCGGCATATTGATCGGGACAGCAGACCGGCCACAGCACACTCGCACCCGCCAGCCTCACCAGAAAGGAGAAAGGAGGCAACATCTCCGCAGCAATCACAGCGCGGGGTACGCATGTCAGGCAACTGTCTCCAGCCCTGCTCACAGCCCTCACGCACCCTGCTCGCAGCCCGCACGTGCCCGTACAAGCCCGGCATGGCGCCGCCGCGCCTGGCGCGGCGCCGTTGAGCTCAGGCGCGTCGGGGTGGCAGGCGGCGGCGATGCCCGCCACGTGCGTGCCGTGCGGGTCCGCGTCCACGACGATGGAGAGCACGGCGCCGGCGTCATAGATGTTGAGCGCATAATTGCAGGCGTCCTCCGCGCTGAACGTGCCGTACTGGCGCTCGGCGCGGAAATTAGTCATCGGCGCCGCGGCGGCGAGCGCGCCGGCGCGCGGCGCGCCGCCGGGGCCGGGCTCGGGGTGCAGGTCGCTGGTGTCAAGCGCGGCGCGCCAGGCGGCGCCATCGTGCCACACCACGGCCTGCACCGTCGGGCCTGCGCACGCGAGGCGCGGGTGGCACCGGGATACCGCTCGTCCCTAAACCAATCCCCAAGAGATGTGGAGAGCATAATAACGGGCTTGCAGCCTTGCCATGGCGTTCTGCCAAGACATCAAAGGCATGCGATCTCGCCCTAGTGGCCGCTGGGTTGCTGCTGGCCGACACCGCAAGCTGCCGACAACAAGCAATGGCAGTGTCAAAAACGCTGCGAGCCCTGCGCGAACCATAGTCCTCGTAGGCCTTTTCTAGCTCGCCGAGCAGCGCGAGCCGCGCCTCCAGCTCGTCGCGCTCGCGCTTCGCCGCCGCAGACGTCCAGCCGGCGCCCGCATCGCCGCCCTTGTGCGCCGCGTCCCAGGCTGCGAGCGCAGCCGTCGCGGCCGCGACCGCCGCGCGCTGCTCCTCCGCAGCCCTCCTGCAGCACAGGTGGCGCACGCGGTGAGAGCTGCAGGGATGAAGCCTGCATGATGGCATCGCTCATGCCACGCGTCATTTCCCCGGCTACCAGGCGCCCCGCATGCCTCACGCTGGACAGCAAGCGCAGCACCCACGGGATGGTGTGCCGCTGCCTGGCAAGTTGACGACGTGCCCAACACGCACTGCCCTTCCCTACGAGCGGCGGGCATACCCCTGCAGCAAGGGCAGAGGCTGACTAGGCTAGGAAGGACCAACTCAGTCTAATTGCCTTGGGACATGAGGCGCACGGCAGTATCATGCACATGGTCGACAGCGGTCGGGCACAGTACTGCCCCTGCACAGCAGCCGAGGTCAGGACGTGGCAAGGCAGCTGGGTTGTCGCTCAAGCAGGTGAGCGTCTGTGTTGCGCGCCTGCGCCGCTTCTCGGTGCAGCGCTTCCTGAGCTGCGCTGGCCAGAGCTCGAAGCAGCGCTTGGCGCCCACGCGCCACTCGCCTGCAGCAGCAAGCCCTCAACCCTGGGACCCTGCGATATGCATGCCGGGTGCGCCTCCCAAAGCAGGAAACGGGGTGCCATCACACAGAAGCCAGAAAATAGGGTTACCACGTGCTTCGGTCTACACATACATGAGATGGCAAAGTGGTTGGCTGAGGTAAGGCAGCAAGGTTGCAGCCCGGGTAGGGACACTGGCTGCGAGACATGCAGCCTTAACACTTAAGCAACTCATGACATGATGTAACAAGCTTCATGCAGCCCAAGCAAGCAGGGGACATGCCCGTAGGGTTGCTCCAGGCCGTGTTCACATGCAGCTTGTTGCCAAAGACGCCCATGATGCACCCCTCCTCGTCGGCGCGCACGACCTTGGACATGTCCACGTCACCGCTGCCCGTGCCGTCCAGCACGTCCAAAATCTGCGCGCCGGTGCCCGGCAGCAGATGGAGTCCCCAGACACCCCCCAAAAAATGCATGTATACATGGAGTGTTGCACATGGTACCTGCACACATAGAATGCAGGTGGCATGCAGTAAGAATGCAGCTGGCAAAATGAGCAAGTGAGCAAGAAATGGTCGTGTTGCAAACACTACATGCAGGCAGGACATGCACAGGGCGCTAGCACCAGCGCAGCGTCAGCACAACAATCATGCTAGTCCTAGTCCAAAGTTCAGTCAGTCCATCGTATTGATTGGCAAGGGGTGCCCACACCTTGGGTTTGCCGTCGCTAGTCACCTCGAGACCTGCGGCCCCTGCGCAGCCAATTGCTTAGCCCGCTATCCGTGGCTGTGCTTAAACGCTCCCTTGCACGTTGGGCACATTGCTCCCTTACACGTTATGTCACGTGAAACAAGCATGCTCTTTGTGGCCTTTGTCTTGCAGGCTAGACTGCAGTACTGTTAGAGAGTCAGTCTTCTTTATCAGGGAACGGACTGACTTACCTGGGTCCACTCCAGAGTCCAAGACGCATATGGTCACTCCTCGGCCGTCCCAAGTTGGGTTGTCCTGCGCAGCACAGGCTCCTGAGCTCCTCAAATTAGCGTGGCATGCTGTCAGTCAGAGGGCAGTACAGGGTCGTCTGGATAGCTATCCGCCGCAGGAGTCATGCAACTGCAAGCTTCAAAGCATCACCTGTATGAAGGCTAGCGCGCCAGTCTCTGCCTTTGGCATAGCGCCTGCAAAGATGCTGGCGGCAGCGCCTCTGCTAGCTGGCTCCCCCGGCTCTCTGGTGCCTTCGCAGCCCATAGCCGCGGCTGCGAAGCACCGCACTGCACTGGCGCCCTTACGCAAAGAGCAGCAGCGGCCCAGCCTAGGTTCTGAGAGCTGTAGGCGAGAGGTATGTCTCCTGCGGTGCAGTGATGCGACGCTGTTATGCAGGCGCCACTGTAAAGTAGGTAGTTCTGACGATGGCCGGACCACTCCACCACCTAATAGCATCGCCAGGCACAGGACTTGTGGCCTGCGGATGCAAGTGAGTGAACATGTGGCACTGACCCTAGCTGGATGTGATGTAACCGTGCATGTGCAGGGAGAGTCTGATCTGCAGCGCGTCCCAGGCTACCTCGAAGCTCAGCTCACAGTCTTTTCTATGTGTAGCGAGTTTGCTGCGAAACAATGCACAATAAGCAGGCCAGTGAGGCACATACAAGCGCATGACAGTGCCTACCCGCATTGCAGGCAAGCGCTGACAGCACAGTGTTGTGTTAATTGGACTTTCTGGTTTGCCTTTGTTGTGTGCGCGTTGTGACGCACATCAGTGCCATGTCTGCTCACTGATGCGCGTCGTGCAGGACACCGAGCTGCGTCGGGGCTCAGCGGCCAGCAGCATCCTTCTGCCACGGACCAGGGCGCACGCAGCGCAGCGCCACCCGCACGCACGGCCTGGGCCAGGCAGTGGCTGAGCTGTTTGGCGCCACGCTCGGCGACCCCGGACACTGGAACCTCTCGCCAGAGTGGTATGGCACGCAGGCGCGCCCCGACCGGCACGCTGAGCTTTGCCACCAAGCCCGGCGGCTCTGGACTGCGGCGCTGTGCGTCAGACTGGTGCGGCAAGCAGGCGCTCCCGCGCTGGACGCTGCTCGGCGGTAGCTTGCGGCTGCTGTCCGAGCCCTGTCCCCGGTGTTGAGCAGAGCTGACACAGTCCAGCGCAAGCACTTGTCGAGCAGCACTGGTGCAAGTTCTACTGCTATGTTTTGCAGGGGAGGTGCAGGGCCCCAGTCTGCAGGCCTGCAGGGTTCACTGCATGGGGGTTTGTTAGCATTGTCCACAGGCCAGCTATGCAGCAAAATTTTGTGGCAGCATTCAGCCAGGTTGCTGCATTTGCACCACACATGCAGCTGTGCATCAACTGCCTGTTGCGCGGCAGGGCGGCGGCTACGGGCGGGACGCGGGCGAGCTGGTGTTCGAGCGGCAGTCGGAGTGCGGCAACGGCCGCATTACGGTCACCGCGCATGCTGCCTCCCCCGCGTCGGAGCGGGCGGGCGCCGGCGAGGAGCAGTGGCGGGTGCTGCGCTTTAATGATGCTACGAGGCAGAGCGTGGCGCGGGTCGCGGTGCGGCGCAGCGCGGGGGGCGCGGCGCGCGAGGGCCCTGAGACAGGGTCGGCGTCCAGCGTCGGGCTCTGCCTCGAGGCGCAGCCGCGCTGCCTGGCTGCGGACTACCTAAAAACAGTCGCATCCGCTGGTGCGGGGTTTAGGGGTTCTCATGCTTACAACTTGACATGGTTCCAAAGGTTTGCAGAGTCACGGGACATGCAGGGCTGTATTGCGTGCAAATGACTGAGTTACTGAGTTACTGAAGGGTATGCCGCAGAGACCCCTCCTTGCTCCCCGCTCTGCGTGTAGTCGGAATTGACGCGTTGCTGTAGGGCGCAGCGGCCGCGGTGGTCGGCTGCTGGCCGGCGGAGCTGCGACAGCGCTGCCTGGCCGCGGCGTCGCCCGACGAGTGCGGCAGCGGCCGCCAGGGTGCGCGTGCGGGCGGCCCGTGCGCGCTGTGCATCGGCGTCGGCGGCGGCGCGCTGCCGCTGTTCCTGGCGCATGCGTTCCCGGGCCTGATGGTTGAGGCGGTGCGCGGCACTGTCTGTTCACCGCCCGTGGGGATCAGGAGGGCAGGTCCAGGGTTCCCCGGCCTGCGGTCGACCCGGCGCGTTGCTCTGCTTGCGCGCGCGGACCGGCGCTTCGCTCTCCCTACGACTGTGAGCACGTGAACTAGCGGTCTTGTGCAAGCGCCAGCAATGTGTGCCGTTGCGTGCGTGAGCAAGCGGTGCTGCGCACTGGTTTTGAAGTAGGCGGCTGCGCCTGGCCAAGGCACCCGACAGCGACCACGCGCCCCTTGCAAGGCCCTGATAGGTTATTCCATCCTGTATTTATACCCTCCGTAATCTTGTGAAATTCATAACCTACCCTAAAGGTGCGCGCAGGTGGAGCTGGACGCAGCGGTGCTCGAGGCGGCGACGGCGGCGATGGGCCTGCCCACCGACCGGCGCGCCCTCCCCCACTCGCTGACGCGCACGGGCGGCCGCAGCGCGCCGCTCGTGCGGCGGCTCCGGCGGCCCTGCTGGCGGCTGCCAGGAGGTGCAGAGCAAGTGCCTGTCTGCCCGGGCGCAGGCCCATGCGCCCGGTGACACAACGCTGGCGCACTGGGCCGGGCATGCTTTGTCACACTCTGCCCCGTGCCGCCCACGCTGCGAAGCGCAGAGCATGCTGTGAACGCTCAGCTGGGCATCTGCATGGTGAGGAGAGAACAGGGGCACTGATATGCAAGACAGGCCGCGCACGCCGCTGCCCCGCACAAGTGGCGCCGCGCGGCGCGCACAGGCGCCAAGACACATGCAGCGTGGAAGGCTGCCGTTGTGGGCTCAGCGTGCGCACGCTTCGCGCGCAGGCGCAACTTGAGGCTGCACTGCGCAGACGGCGCTGCGTGGGTCGCGGGGGCCGCGGCGCGCGTGCGCAAGCGTGCAGAGCCGCCGCTCGACCTGGTGCTGCTGGACGCGTTTGACGGCGCGGACGCCGTGCCCGCCTGCTTCACGCAGCCGGGTGCGCCCCAGCGAGCCGGCTCGCGCCCGGGGCTGGCTCTGACGCGCTTGCTCACCATGCTGGTGGTGGTAGGGGCCTGCTTGCACCAGGCCGCGCACCGTGTGTGCTGCAAAATGATGTGCACCCCGGCATCAAGCGGGCGGCTGCAGATGCGACAGCAGTGTTGTGGTCCTGCCTCATTTGGCCAGGTAGGAGGCCATGTGCTCGGCGTGTGCTCGGGCCAGTGGTTCGGCTTCCGTGCATGCCTATGCAGTCAGTGCAAGTCGCTTGCCGTGTGCAAGCGTGGGGTGGCCCCGGAGTCGATGGGAGGTCACCGCATGCCATGTTGCTGTGCGGCATGCTGCGCTGTGCACGGCAGCACGTGCTTCGGGCACGCAGGCAGCGCTCTCAGCATGCCGTGCGGGCACAAGTGCAGCGTATCGGCGCAGCAGCGGGTCCCCTACCTCTGTGCCTGCCCCCACCCTGGCTGCGCGGCGCACGCAGGCGGCGCGTTCCTGCGCGACCTCGCGGCCGCGCTGCACCCCGTCACGGGCGCGCTGGTGGCCAACCTGCACCGCGCTGATGCGTCCTGTCCCCCGGACGTGCCCGGCCCCGAGTCCGCCGCGCGCGCCTTCCGGTGCGTAGGGTCCCTCATGACGGGCCACCCAGTCGCGCGTTCGGCGCGGGCTCGGGGTGCAGGGAAGCGCGTGCGCGACCAGGGTGTCAGAGTGCTGTGGGCGGGCTGGGCATGCAGGCGCGGCGGAGGGCTGAAGGGCCGGGAGCCGACGACGACGCAGCACCGGCGCGGCCGTGCAGCGGCACCGCGGAGAGCAGGCTGCGCCTGGCACGGCAGCCCTCCTCGCCTGCACGATCACCGGGTAGGGTCGGGTAGACAGGATATTGCGCGCGCGCGCAGGGACGCGCTGCTGACGCGCGGCGACGGCGCGGCCTGGCTGGCGCACGCGCCCAGGCAGGCCAACGCAGCGGTCGTGGCCGCGCGGGGCGCCGCGCTGCCGCGCGCGCGCCCCGCGCGGCGGCTGGAGGAGGCTGCGCGGCGCACGGGCGCGCAGGCTGGGTTCCCATTCGACGCCGGCGCACGCGCCGTGTGCCGGCTGCGCATGCTCGACGAGGGCTAGCGCGCGCCCTCTGCGATTTGGCGCGTGGATGCGTGAGGACCTCTTGCGCAGGGCGCGCTGCCGGCCAGCTCTATGTAGCAGCCCGCTTGCTGCGCGTACATCCTGAAGTGTGAGCAGCCTGTCTTGGAGCTTCTACATTGCGCGTGTCCGTGGCGCGCGCCTGGAGCAAACGCGCTGGACTGTTGGCACAGAAGGTTGTGAGGCATGCCGGACAAAAGGTTGTGAGGCATGCTGGACGCGACAGCTTGAGGCCGACAGGCAGGACTGCTCGTGTAAGCTGCAGAAGCCATCGTGCAACAACAGGAGAGCGTTACATGCGTTCTTTGCGCCCCCAGTTTTACCGCAACAGCACGGCCCCTATTGCCTGATGCATGATCAGATAATGGCTGTACAGGCGTGATGTAGGTCGCCAGTGCCGGACTGGGTATACACCACATGCGGCCAACAACCGGACTGATGGCAGGGATCAGAACCTGTGCCTGTCCACCGCATGCGTGCGCTTGTTGGGCTAGTATACAGGCCACCATCGCACCCTACACATACACCCCCATCCTGCTCCCCAGGAACGGTGTGACAGGCTATGAGCCACCGCTGTACCCCACACATACACCCCGCCTCGTCCAAAAAGCATCGGCGAGACAGCAAAGCGCCTCACGGCCCCGCGGAGCGCGCTTCCGGCAGCCAAAACGCGCTGCCGACTCGCACCACTCGAACAATGCACAGACGGTGCCGCTCCGAGCGGCGGCACAGAAAAGGCCGAGCGACAGCGCCGCGCCCTCGTCCGGGCCAGCTGGAGCGCAGATGTGCCGCAGGATGCTAAGAGCGCATGCAGCGCCCTGGCAAAACAGACACTGCTACGCCCGGCCTGCACACGTTAGGGGCGCCGCGCCAGCGTATCCCATCAAACGCATGGCTGGCATTAACTTAGCGGCGCAGCAACAGGCGAGCGTCCAGCGGGAAGCGGCGACGCCGCGCGCCCGCGCCGCCATGAGCGAACACAGCCCCGGGCGTCAAGGTGACCAGGCCTCGACGGCAGACAGGCATGCCGGGCGCCCTCCGCGGCGCAAGCGCGCCGCACCTGGCGCGCGGCGGCCCTGCCCGCGCCGCTGCTCAACAGCACGCGGACTTCTTGGCGCGCTCCGGCGCGGCGTCAGTGAGCGTGATGCCGCCGAGCGGCGGGGACGCGGGCGCGGCCGCGCGCGGCAGCCGCGCGGCAATGTCGGCAAACACCTCCGCCACATTGCTATTGGCCTTTGCGCTCGTCTCCCAGAAGAACAGCCCATTCTCCTCCGCGTATGCCTGCAAGCGTTCAGTGAACTGTGGGGCGTGGCCAGCCCAGACGCGCGGCAGCCGTGCGGCACTGCCAAGCAGGGCGGTCCGTTCACAGCTCACCACAGTCCGCACAGCGCTGACCAGGGTGCCGGCCAGGCGCTCGGAGAGCGTCTGCCGCTGAACAGCCCAGCTGAAACTGCTGGGACTGCAGTGACAGCTCAGGGGCGTCAGAGAGACCATCAAGCGCGCTAAAGGCCATCCTCAGGGTGAGTCCCACCCGCCGAACAGCCCAGCTGAGTGCTTGGGACTGCGAGGACGGCTCAGGTGCGCTGATGCGCATGTGGGGTGCGCGCCTTGGCCTCGTCCATCTGCACGGCGCGCAGCTCGGTGAGGTCGGCCTTGTTGCCGGCGAGCGCCATGATCATCGCCGGGTTGCCCTGGCGCTGCAGCTCCTTCACCCAGCTCTTCGCCTTGGCAAAGCTGTCCGCGTTGGTGATGTCGTACACCACCACCGCGGCCGCCGCGCCCCTGTGCCCGCCGCCGGCGCGTCGGCGGGGGGTCGCTCGCGCCTTGATAGTCACGGCAACGAGCTGCGTCGGAGGCGCGGCGCACCTGTAGTACATTGGCGCCAAGCTGTGATAGCGCTCCTGCCCCGCTGTATCCCTGCGCGACCAGCACAGTGCGTCGGCCAGCGCGGCCTGCATGGACGCGGACGGCAGGCCCGCGTGCGCGCGGCGCACATGACACACTCCGAGCCAGGGCGCTGCGCCGCCCGAGGCGGCCTTCTCCTGCCAGGCGCGGGCTGCGCACCATATCTCAAACTTTACGCCGTGCTCGGGCAGGGTCTTTGTCAGGAACGCAGCGCCGATGGTGGACTCCTGCGCGCGCACGCCGCACGCCTAGCGACGCCGCAGCAGGGCTGCCACAGACAAATGCTGCGTCGGCACGCTGCCGTGCACACAGCCCCCGGCCAGCTCATGCGCGCCCGGCAGGTGCCTCAAAGGTGGGTGCGGGCCCGCGGGCGTGGGTGGGACTCTGAATATGAGGCACCGCTCTAGCTTAGCCAGAAAAGCTGTCCCTGCCCAAGCCTGCACAGACCACTCCTCCGCTCTGCCTTCCCGGTGCAAGCAAGTACGCCGCAGGGCCTTGCTCCAGCTGCGCGCCTGGTAGTCGAAGAACTGGCCTTTGACAAAGCGCAGCACCAGGCTGGACTTGCCAGCCCCCATGTCGCCCAGCAGGACCAGCTTGGCCTGCTGGATGCTGCCAACCCCGGGCCCTTCGCCCGCCATGTAACTAATGAAGGGTGCCCTGACGCTACCGGCCAGCTTGGTGGTGAGTGCTCGCCACAGGCAGGCCAGAAGGTGCTCAGCAGCGGAGCCTGCTGGCGCTCTGCTGCAACCCTAGCTTTGGACGGGGTATGAGTAAAGAGTCCTGGCTCAAGGCGCTACCAAAGGCATGGCTGATACACGGCTGGATTATATCCTGTTCTATGGCTATAACGCCGAGCAAGCTCTCGAATTTCGGACGCACTCAGGCAGGGCAGTGACTGGAAGTCAGATCAGGCCAGGTAGGTGTCAGGCGCAGGCGAGCAACAGCCTGGCCTCGCCGTTGCCGATCTGTTCACTCTGCACCACCACGCAGCAATCAGAGATGCTGATGGCAGCACCGGTCAGCCACAAAGGATAGTCACATGTTGACATCCTATGTTTTGAGTCAGAAAAGGTTATGGCGTACATGCTGTTTTCAGCACATCAACCAAAACTGCATGCCCACCAATATCCGATCCTGTCTTGCAAGCTGTAAACAACCTGGCATAGTTACTGGTGCTGAAGCCCATGTTGAATTGCTAGTGGACGGGCCCCTCCCGCTGCTAGCTCGTTGTCTTTCGCCAGACATGCATTGTGCTGGAACAGGGCGTCATGCGTTCTGGGCATGCGCACATGGTATACCTTCCACGTATGGCTGCGGCTGCCAGCTTGCGGGCCTCTGCTTCATCAGCACCCCACCCTGACTGCTTGAGAGCCTCAGCTTGCAGCCCGAGCAGCCGACCATCGGCCCGGCTCTGCACACACGCAGGTCTGCTGCACATGCGTCCCTTACCTCAACCGCTGACCAATTGGGTGTGTCGAGAGCACGCGCCGCACGAGAGCGTCAGGAGCAGCCGCCGCCGTCGTCGCCCTCCTTCAGGTACGACTGCCACACCAGCGTCCTCGGGGTGTCGGAGCCGGCGCTGCCGCCTGCAGCGTACACGCTGTACCCGTCTGGCGCGCGCCAGTCCTGCAGGCCGTCTGGCGCCTCCGCCTCCTCACTCATCAGCCCCTGAACCCCAGGCCGCGCCTCGCTCTCAGAACGCGCTCCACACCGTCGCGCACGCACCAGGAGCAGCGAGGGCCTCAGCTTCTCTTGAAGCCCGCCCTTGCCCAACAGCACATGAGCTTGCGCCGCTGCGCATGAGACCTCATCACGTACCGCCACTGCATGTGCGTACGCATGAGGTGATGTAGGCGGGCAGAAGGCCTGTGATGAAAAGCAGTTACTGAACAGATCTCAGATTGTTTCAGATCAAGCAAACCCGGCCCAAGTGGCTTTTTCCCTTGTCACATGCACCAGCTAGGCTTGGGCGTTGCAAGGAGGGACCACTGCTGCGTTACTGAAAGGCAACCGCCCTGAGGGATTCAGGGGCCCTCACCACAGGCGTGCCGACCGCAACGCGCTGGCCCTCTGGCACCAGCACCCGCTGGAGGTGCCCATCCTCCTGCACCACTGACTGAGTCAGTGTGGCGTTCATGGCACATCTCTGCCCATGACCCTCGGCTGCCAGCCAGGCAGTGCAAGCCTGACGCGCTCTCAGTACAGACAAGCTCCACCCCACACCATATGCTGAGCCACTGCTTGACCTCCGCTCTGATCAGGGTGATAGTTATTGCAGCGAAAAAAGCGGCGCGCCTGCGCCTCAACCAGCAGTGTGACAGTGCCCTCAAAGTTGCCGACGCGGTACGCCTCCTCGGTCAGGCTGTCCGTAGCGACCTCCATGACCACGTCGAATTCGGCCACAGGCTCCCCTGGGGCCTAGAGGACAGCTCAGGTGATCACAGCAGCAGGACGGTGGCAGCAGAGGACATCTTAACCTGTTCACTTGGAAAAGCAAGCCCCTGTCAAGCACGTGTGCGCACCTTCAGCCACTTTGCCACGCTGCCGTGTGTCATCGAAGGGCTCAGCTGCGGCATCGGCACAATGCAAGTGCCCGGAGGGAGGGCTGGAGGGCCTGCTCCACTGCAGAAATACCTCACAGTAACAGACGTGAAACACCAGGCATCGTGTGGCCCGGCGGAGTCAAGGCGCGCTGTGAGTGCGGTGCGCTGAAGCGCAGTCACAGCTCTCCTGAGGTGCACAGCCAGCATTGTGCGTTTGCAAGCCTGCTGAGGACAGCGACACCTGCCTATGCGTGCCTGCACCTGTGTCCAGCTCCACCAGAGGCTTTTCGCTGCAAATGTTTGTATAAGGTCCAAGAAAGGTTGCAAAGTTAGGGGTTGGGGTTCCCGAAATGGTGGGCATTTCGGAATATATCCGTGTTACATGCATTGGGCATGTGGCTATCATAGGCTATAGATGGCCTTTCAAGGACGTACCAGATCTGAGCACGTCTCAGCCAGGCAGCCAGGGGTAGCCGCAGTGTCCAGCACGTAGCCAGGCGGGCATGTTGCGGTCAGCAGTCAAGCTGGCCGTGCGGCTGCGCACACGCGGCGGAGCCTGCACAGACGCCACGGCTGGGCACCCGGAGGCCTGGGACCCATTTTGGAGGTCTTCGGGCTGGAGCGCACGCTTGCCAGAGACGCCAGGAGCGAGCAGCTGCGCTTTCTGTGGGGCATCGGAAGTGCGCCTAACATGCCCGAGCGGTGGCTGCACTTTGTGGTGGTAGCCCGTTCCAGTGTGAGCACGCTTCTCAGATTGCCTGCAACCGCATAGGCAGGCGGCGCACAGCAAGGCGCTTCGGAAGGCAGGGCGTGTGGCGGAAGTGTGGCAGCCCCCGGCAGCCACGGGCCGCAACGTTCTGTCTTCCAGAGCGCGTTGTCTGAGCTGCGCAGGTGGCGGAGGTGTGGCTGCTTTGCCCCAGAGAGCAGTGTATTGTGCTGGGGCGCTCCTGTCTCTCACAGTGCCGAGTTCCTCACCGGCTACAAGCTCTGACGGTCTGCATCAAGCCGTGCGCTGCTGTGCACGCTGGCCTGAACCTGCTGTGGTGCCAGGGACCAGCCTGCGCACGGTTACTGGGGCAAGTCGCCAGAGGTGCTGAGCTACATGGAAAGCGCGCATGGCCAGCTGCCAGGCTGCAGCTGCTGGGAGCTGGCCGAGTTCGCGCTGTTGGTGGCCCTCTTGCGACGTGAGCATGGCCTTGAGCCGAGCAAGGTGCTGCTCGACGACCTGGCGGCAGCACTGGTGTCCCTGCTGCCGCGCGAGCCGTGGCCGCACAAAAGATCAGCTCTTGCCCTGGTGCTGAACGTGTTGAGCGAGGGCGGCTGGCCGCTGAGCGTCGCGCTGCACGACCAGGCAGCGAACGAGCTGCTGCGTGCCGCAGCCGGTGCCGCAACGGCTCAGCGCAGCAGGAGTACGGGCCCAGCGTTCCTGACAGCATCGCAGGCAAAAGCCATTGTGCATGCATGGCTCGCTTTTGCAGCCCAGCCTGGGTCACCAGCGCGGGCCACGCTGCCCGCCGTGCTGCGAGCCGTGGGAGCTTTGCCGGCGGCACCGATGCCGGGCAGCGTGCAGCGGCCCCGCGGCGCTGGCGCTGCCAGCGAGCTCCGGGCAGCCATCATGTGCCAGCTCTCCACGGCACAGAGTGTTGAGGCCGTCGCCCGGGTCCATGATGCCGCTGGCGAGTACTTTGGCCGCGAGCACGTCTGCGCAGCCATTCAGCGGCTGGCCGTGCTGTGCCCCCCGCGGTGAGCGGCCCGATGTGCATGCATGCCCGCCATTGCTGCTGCATGGCCGCGTGTAGCTGCGCACCCGCCTGCGAAGCAAGGCAAGGCTCGGCAGGCGGAGGTGTGCTGTTTCGCTTCCCGGCATTGTACTGACCGTTCAGGTCCTCGATGCTGTGTGCAGGCACGCGAGGGGGGCGCGCGAGGAGGCTGAGCGCGCGCGCGCCTTTGCCCTGCTGCCAGGCCTGCGGGAGGCGTTCGAGCGCCGTCTGCCAGAGTGCACCGCGTGGGAGCTGAGCATCACAGCGCGAGACCTTGCCGGCTTAGGGCTGCTGAGCCACGGTCTCTTGCAGCGCGTTGCTGTCTGGTTTGAGCAGAGCCTGGCGCGTGCGGATAGCAAAAAAAGCCTGCGATGCGTGGCACCCATTCTGGGTCTATTTAGGGATGCTGCGCCGCTGCGGCCCCGACCTGCGCTGCTGGCCTCCATAGGCGCGTGGCTGAACGCTGCGCTAGCCTCAGACGAGGCCGCAACAGGCGATAGTGCGGGCAAATGGTTAATGCCTGTTTCGCCTGCTTGCGCTGCTGATGTATTATTTGCCTGGGCCCGTGTGTGCGAGGGCACAGCGCTGCCAGACACTGTTGTTACGGCGCTGGCGGGTACTGCTGTGGCCGGCGCAGATGCGGCGGGCAGCAGTGGGGTCAGCAGGCTTGCATACGTGCTGCAGGCCATCGCCCGCACGGTCGCGGCAGCCCCCCCTGCTGTGCCTGCGACAGGCAGCAAGAGCCCGATGGCTGGGTTGCGTACGGATGTTGCCAGGTGGGCGAGCCTGGTGATTGAGCATGTCCAGCCAGGCCGGCCGGCCGCCGCCCGCCACCTGGGCTGGGCACTGCATGCGTTGCATGCGCTAGAGATTGCCCCAGACGCGGTGACGGCAGCCGCGGCTGTTGCCAAGGCGGCCGTGGTGGCCCCCAAAGTGGCCGCACATCACCTGCAGCGTGACTTCGATGTGCTGTCCAGGACGCTGATCGCGTGGCACCAATCCGGGCTCGTGTCGTGCGAGCCGGCCGCGCGCGCGCTGTGCGCCAGAGCGCCCGAGCTGCTCGAGCAGGCCAGCGGCAAACGGCAGCAGGGCAGGGTGCTGTGGCGCATGCGCGTGCTGGCGTCCACTGCGGGTGTGTCTGTGCCCAAGCTGGCAGAGCCCCGGCCAAGCGGCGCCAGCGGCGGCGAGCCCCAGGAGGCGGGGCCGCTGCGGGGCAGCGGCGCCGGCGGGGGCCCTGTGGTGCATCAGCAGGCCCTGTGGTGGACGGCCGGGCAGCTGTCCACCGCTCCCCAGGCAGGCGCCCGGGGGGTGGCGCCCTATGCGTGGATGCGCGGCGCCTGGAGGACTGCTGTTAGCCAGACAGGGTGAGGTCGTGTGGCGGGCACACGCATGCAGGCTGCTTTGACCGTCCAGTGATGCAGGCAGGGGCGAATGCCTGCCTAGCTTGTCACAGGCCGGCTCCAAGGGGTGGTCCAGCAAACGCTGGTGCTCTTGGTCTTGCCGAGAGGGCATGGGACCCGGCGAGCAGCCGTGCTGATCCAGCTGCTTTAATCCTGCACGCATGCAGCACCTCTTCACGCATGCACAGGGCGGCATGCGCCCCTCACGTCCGCCGAGCTGTGCTGCATGGCGATGCTGTATACACTGTCTTACATTGCACACAGGGAACCTCCTGAGCAGCTCAGCCACCCCGTACAAGGCACCCTTCCGACTCAATCGGTTGATACCGATTGTTGAGCCAGTCGATACTATGAAATCTAGCACTTGCATGCCCTGCTGGGTACCTTGCATGCGCTGCGGGCCTCACACCAGATTGCAGCAAAGCATTTGTCCCTGACTCCCCGCAAGCCAGTACAGCTCAGGTTCCAGGTGAGCTGTGCTGTGAACAGACAGGACTGTATAAAAGTCAGAGGGCTGCATGACTATGCGCTCTTCGGCACCTTCCAGCCAAAGCAGAGTCACATGCAGCGTGCTGGCTAAAGGAGCCCCTCCAAATCCTCGCATCAGACCAAGGCGTGGGAACGCCCCATTGCTGTTTTGCCAGCCCTGAGCAGATGTAGCTGCAAGTAGGCAGGAGCGCTGCGACACGGCACCCTCCCGGCCGGCGCGGTGTACAGCTGGGGTTTGCTGTGTCACAGGACTGCGCGTCAGGAGCACGCAACGCCAGCGGGCCTCCGCTCGCAGGCGTGCCAGCGCCAGCCGCCAGGCGCTGCCCAATTGAGCTCTGGAAGCTCACGGAGCCGCTGTAGGCGCTGGAACCGGCCACAAGCCGGACGTTCTCCCTGCCCGCCCGCGCAGCGCTGCCTTGGCTCGGCCGGCGCGCGCCGGCAGGCGCGGGCGCGCGGGGCGCGTCGTGCGCATCCGCGCCAGCTGGGCCGGCACCCCTGGTTGCAGGCCACACCCAGGGTCAAGCATGGCGCGCGGTGTCGCCAGCGCTTCACATTGGCAGGGCTCACGGCCGGCCTGGCACATGGGTTCCACGATGGCCAGCAAGGAGTTAGGGCACCATCTGCGGTTAAACACTGTCTGTGCAGCACGCTTGCTGCTTACGAGGGGGCAAGCCCGCACTTACATGACCTCAGCAGCCGCAAGCATGGTCAGTGCACCTGATTGAGCATGCTAAGGGGTATGGCAGGCATGGAGAGGCGGACACATCCTGAGAGCGCTGCTTTACTCACCGCAGGCCTGCGGGCCCTGCAACCACGCCGGTGCTCCGCACATGCGCCGGCCCGAGCTGCTCGCCCGCAGGCGCGGCAAAGCCGTAGCAGCCGCCCGCCAGCGCACCGCTGCCCAGCTGCGCCTCGGTGACCTGCGCGCGCGGCCCACATCGCTGGCCAGGCGGCCATCGACCGCCATGCTGCGCAGTGATCGGGGCAAAAGCCTGACAAGCAAACCAGAGTAGGCAAGCGCGAGCGTCAACGTCCAACAGCTAGACTGCCACCCTATTTTCCTTACACCCTATGACAGGCGCAAATACCGCGCCGCACGCGTCCAGAGGCATAGTGATGAGGTACAAGCTGACGGCGCAGCGCTGGTCAGGCGCCTGGCGCGGCGTGCGCTGGGCGCAGGAGCCGTGGCCTGCGCGCGCCTGCGTGTTGAGCCAGCCGATCATCTCCTCGTCGGCCTGCCGCTGGCGCGCCGCGTCGGCCAGGCGCTCGCGCAGGTCGCCGGCCTCCGCCTGCCGCGGTGGATCTAGGGTTAGGGGTCGGGCGATCGCGCAGGCTGCAGGCATCCGACTGCCGCAGGGTATACGGGCGGCCAGGCGCTTGCGCAAGCCCTGGCCTTGGCCTGGTGCGGCAAGCTGGGTCGGCTGCCTGCGCGCCACCACAGGTGCAGCGCCGGCCTCGCGGCCGACCATGCTGGGGAGGCACTGTGCATCCCGTCATCAGACCACGCCATGCGTGACCACGCTGTGGACCATGGCGCATATATATGAAAGGATTCGGGCATGCTTGTGTCCTCCCCCAGAAACGGATCAAAGAAGTGTGAACAAAAAAGTCATGTTCTGCTCATGGCCAGATGATTGACAGCAGTGCTCTGCTGGCCTCACGCCTCACGGATGCCACACGTCATCCTGCATGATGGCCCGTCGGCCTCCACGTCGCTGCGCCTGGCCGCTGAGCAGGCCTGGTTCGAGCCCCGCCCATCACACATGGAACCGGGCGTGAGCGAGCGCGCACCCGCAGCTGCTCGACGGCCGCGCGCGCGTGCGCGAGGTCGGCGCCCAGCGCGCGGCGCTCGCGCGCGGCCGCGTCGCCGGCCTGCGCGCGCGCGGCCAGCTCCTGCTCCTGGTGCGCCACGATCGCCGCCTTGCGCCGCGCGCGCTCGCGCGCCGTCTGCAGCTCGCCCTGCGCGCGCGCAGGGCTGGTTTCATCAGGGCTTTGTCGCACGGCATGGATCAAGGTGCTTGGCAAGGGGTCCTTTGGCACTTTGCATTAGAGACCAGCTGTACATGTATAGCCGCCACGTGTTACTCGAGCCTCATGGTGACAGGATCACAGCTGTTTGCTGAGCTGCGCCCCTGGACATCTCGTCGCTGCACAGAACGATGACCTGAAGGTCCCACTAGCAACATGCGTCCTCCCAGAAAGACAGCTGAGGCAGGGCAGCCGCGCCGTCCAGCCTCGTCTGGCGCGGCATGCAGCAGGGCCCGGCGCGCCGTGAGCTGCTCAATGATGCGGTTGGCCTTGAGTACCTCCGCAGCCGCGCTGCGCGCGCGCGCCTCGGCGCCCGCCGCGGCCTGCCGCAGGTCGGCGCAGCGGCCGTCCAGCGCGCGCGCGCCGGCCTCTAGGTCGCGCACGCGCTCCGCCTGCTCCGCGCCCAGCTCGCGCTGCGCCGCCGCCTGCGCATGGGCAAACGCGCCTGTGGGGCCGGCTCAGCTGCAACAGCGTGCAGCGCCCGCCGCGGACCGCTGCTGGTCTGGCGCGCTGGCTGCCCTGACTTCTCCTGCCCTATGCCTGACGGCCACAGATCCCACGCTGCTCAAGGCACGCTCTTCAAGGCCTCCCAGGCCGCGCCCTCAAACCGTTGTCTCCCTGAGGTTTGACAGAACGCGCGCTTGCCGGGCACCTTGTCTTCGGCGGCGCGCAGGCGCGCGTGCGCGTCGGCGAGCTCCGCCTCGCGCGCCGCGCGCTCCTGCGCGGCCGCCTCGGCGGCCGCGCGCAGCCGCGCGGCCTCCGCGTCCGCCGCCGCGGCCGCGGCATCCGCCGTGCGCGCGCCGTGGCCCAGCTCAGACACCTGCGGCGCGCAGAACAACCGTAACCCTAACCAGCTCGGACACCTGCGGGGCGAACAGCAACCGCAACCCTAACCAGCTCGGACACCTGCGGGGCGCGCGCGCTTGCAGCGGCCAGCCTTGGTTTGCATACATGCGTAAGCACCACAGGTACACTGCTTCTCCTAGCTTGACCAGCACGCCCCTGCTCACAGGCAGTGAGAAAGAGCAGTGCAACCATCATCATGCGCTCTCATGGCTGGTCTCGGGTGCTCACGGGTGCGAGCTGGGCTCAAGGGGCATGCGCCTCACTAGATGGCACATGTAGGTCTTCCCACGCTTGCAGCGCGCTGCTGGATCCGATGAACTTACGATATGGCAGGAGCGGGCCTTGCCTGAGCTTCCAGGCCGTGCTTGGCCTCCCGCAGCGCGCGCGCCTCGGCGTCCAGCTCAGCGCAGCGCGCCTGCGCGCCGTCCACCTGCACGGCCGGCGCCCCGTGACGATGCTGCGATTGCTTACCCTGCAAGGGCTGCTCAGGCACCCAGACCCTGCTCAGGCGCCGCTGGGCAAGTCCAGGCCGTGCACTGTCAACACAGCCATGCCGGCAGATCGCCGAGGGTATTTTCACCAAAGTTAAGAAATGCTTAGATCCCTTACAGGCCCATTTGAGGATGGTGTGCATCACGTATGCATCTGTGGCTCGGAGAGGGATGTGCAGCGTGCGCTCTTCGCTGCCGCCGCCTGACAGCCCAGGCGAGCTGAACTGCGCAAGCGCGCACAGCCGCACTTGCTGGACACCCTTCGCCCAGTCAGCTTCCGCACGCCGAGAGGGCGGCGCCGGCGCGCCTGCGCCTGCAGCCGCGCCTCCAGGTCGCTGCACCGCGCGTCGGCGCGCTCGCGCACGCGCGCCAGCTCGGCCGCGTGCGCCGCCGCCGCGGCGGCCTCGCGCTCGCGCGTCGCGGCCGCGCACTCGCGTGCCGCTGCCGCGGCCTCGCGCCGCGCGCCCTGCAGCGCCGCCTCCGCCGCGTCCAGCCGCGCAGCCAGCGCGTCCCGGTCCGCCTGGCCGGACGCCACAGCGTGCGCTGCGTCTGCTGACGGACCGCATGTGCGCGCCCTAACCCTATACCCTACACCCAGCTGCCTACAGGCTTCACCCAGACAGCACAGCGCTGCCCAGGACGCAAGAATGCATGGACGGCGCCAGGATGGCGCGCGGGCCGCGCGGCGCGCCGTGGCGGCCTGCAGGTCGCGCGTCAGCGCCGCGCAGGCGCTCTTGACGTCCGCCAGCCGGCCGGCCAGGAACGCGCGGACCGCGCCGTCGCTGCCGGCGCGGAAGGCGAGCGACACGTGCGGCAGCTGGTTGAAGTCGGTCGTCTCCACCACGCGCAGCGTGGCCGCGCCGCCGCGCGCCGCCAGCACCGCCTGGAACCTGCGCGCGCGCGCGCGCGGCCGCTTGCGGGACGGCCGCTCGAGCCTGCTGCGCCGGGAACACAGGAGCAGGCCGGAGGACTGCTTGTTGAAAAGAGGTCACCTGGGTGAGGTACACCTGGTAAGCGCGACCTGTGTTTGAGCGATCGAACGACGCACCGCCCGTGAGGTCCACGGGTCCAGCAGGGTGCGATAGCTCGGCAAGCAGCTATGCCAGGCCGGGCGCCGGGCGCGCGGGCGGGGGCACCTGGGCGGCTGCGCGGAGCGCTCCACGCTGCACTTCTGCAGCAGCGACACGACCTTGCCCGGGAAGCTGCCAAAGTCGACAAGGATGCCCTGCTCCGCCTTGAGGCCCTGGAACTCCTCCTCGCTGACCTCCAGCGTGTGCAGGAACTGCGCGTCCTCCTCGCTGGACAGCTCGATGCGCAGCACCTGGCGCGCGCGCCGGGGCGGCGCCTGTGAGGCCCCTGGGCGCGCGGCCGTCCAGGCAAGCTGCACACTGGTGAGTGACATCTATGTCCTGTGCTAGGCGCCCTTCCAGTCTGCAGTCCACGCGCCCTGCCTCGTTTATGTTGCAGTGCTGCAACGACGATTGCTGTTGCTGTCAGAGGTGGACAGAGTGAAGCCGCAGCTAGGAGCGTCCAAGCACCCGTGGAAATGCGCGGTAACACTCGCTCACTTGACCAGTTGCGATACAGGGCTGCTCAGAGCGTCTGAGTCACACTGAGGACGCTGCTGCAGGTTTCCACGGCAGGCTGCCGGACTTGAGCGCTGTTCAGGCCCTGCGTGCGGCGCCGCACCCGGGAGTTATGGTTTGCGCGGCTGACACCAGACAGGATGCGGACCATCAGCTCCACAACCTGCTCCTCCCTGTCCGGCATGCGCAGCACTGTCGGCACAGGCTTCCAGTACAGCGTGGCCGCGTCCTGCACATCGAAGCTGTCGGCGCTAGGCACGCCATCGACTGTGCTCCTCAGCAGCATTGCGGTGGTCGGTGCGAGCTGTCGTGGATAGGATGCAGCGGCAGGATAAAGTTGTTGATCATTCATCCACTGGATGATCTTGTGCAGCCAGTTTCACAGTTTTGAATGCGCAGCATTGCTTCTAGGGCATGCAGCAGTTACCGGGAAGAGCCGGCTAGCCCTTATCCGTCTGCAAGCTTGTGCCTTGTCGTTTTAAATGGGGACTCTGGATAACTCACGTCGGTAGCTGCCAGTCCTGTCAACGCTGAAATGCGTGTCCTGCACACCTCCGTGGTGGACTTGAGCGCTGCGAGGCGCCCTGCACCCTTTGTGGGCTGAGCCCTCCAACGACGCGGCGGGCCTGCAGGCGCTGTGCGCTGCAGGCTGTCAGAGCATCTCTTAGGAGAGACGCAGAGCAGGTGTGTCTAGCTTACACGCAGTTCACTGCTTGGTTGCCTTGTGAGAAGAGGCTCAGCACTTGTGTCCGGTAATAGCAGGACGCGAAACATGGAGCACAACGTGCCGCACTGCTGGTGGCTGCCTCTGCAGCCGCACTGCTCACGTGCACCCTGCCGCCTGCGCTTGCCGCAGAAGCACCGCCAGCAGAGGACAGGCTGCAGCAGGTGCCGTGCCCGCTGAAGACACAGAGAGCTTGGACGTGTATGCCCAGCGCGAGCACTTGCACGTTCGCCTGCTGTCCTGATATGTGGCAAGCCCTTGACCTCGGTGGCCTAGGCAGCGCAGGCTCCCTCTTGCAGGGCAGCAGGACTCGCGACGCAGAGTGTGTCACCCCAGTCGTTCTCTGACAGCGAGTCCCTGTGCAGGTTGCCTGAGAGGCGCAGTCGCGCCGGGCCGCGCAGGTGGAGCGCGCAAAGGAGCAGGTGCAGTACAAGCTGGGCCTGCAGCAGAACCTGCAGCGCGCGGAGGCGCTAGCGCGCCGCACGCAGCTGGCGCGCGCGGTGGAGGGCGTGCAGGCGCGGCTCGCGCTCAAGCTCACCGAGGAGCGCGCCAACCTGCAAGCCGCCCAGGTACGCAAACCTGCAAGCTGCCCAGCCAACCTGCAAGCTGCCCAGCAGCGGCCCGTGCTGGCTGGAGCACCGTTCATGCGGTAATCCAGCAGCACACAGCTCACAGAGGAGCGCGCCAGCCTGCAAGCTGCCCAGCAGCGGCCTGTGCTGGCTGGGGCACCGTTTACGTGGTAAACCAGCAGCACACAGCACACAGAGGAATGCGCCAGCCTGCAAGTTGCCCGGGTAGCCGCCTGTGCTGGCTGGGGTCGCGCCCACGCCGTGCGCCAGCAGCACAGAGAGGCGCTGCAGGGGGCGCGCCGGCCTGCAGGCGCCCACGTGCTGGCGCGTGACCGACAGCGGTTGTGGCGAGCTGACTCAGTGCTTGATGCTGCTTGGAGTGGATCAAATCCTGATAGCAAGCTGCAGGCAGCAGCTTATATATGTAGGGGTGTGTGTGCAGGCGGGCGGCCTGCCGGCGCAGCACATCGAGCGGATCGAGCGGATGATCTCGCAGCTGGACACGGCCAGCGAGGAGCTGCTGCGGCAGAAGGCCGTGGCGGAGGCGCAGCTGGGTCAGCAGGGGATTGCGGACGAGGCTGCGGTGCGCCCGCAGTCTGCGCTGCGCTGAGCCGTCGGGCGGCGAGCATGCCAGCATGCCCGGGAGCCTGCCCATTGCGTCATGGCGTGACTACGGCCAGCTGTTCTCTGCTCATCGGCCCCAGCATTTGTCATGCAAGACAGTCGCACAGCGCATGCGCCCCTGGCGTCGTGATCATCAGCCTGACATGATGTGAGAGTGTACTAGCACGGGGTGGCTGGCTGAGAGAGCTCCCCGACGCTTTGGACTGACAGGGAGTGCTGCATGCGTTGGCGGCAGCTGCTGGCGAAGCAGGAGCTGTTGGCGGAGCGGGCCAAGGCCATGGAGGAGGCCGCTGCGGCGGCCACCGGCACCATGTCAGCGTGAGTCCCTGGCGCTTGCAGGTGGCGACGAAGTCATGGGGCGGTCATGGGGTAATGATTGAACAGAGCTCCTGCGCACATCTGATAATTATCTTGTCAAGATGGCTTGCTCATACCTCAGAATTGAGAATTGAACTTCCTCAGACATGGGCGCTTCCGCTGACATTTGAGACACTTAAGCGTCGCCTTCTCTGACTGCTTGGCGGCACGTGGGAGGCTTGAGCACTGGGTGCTGCACCTTCACAGCTTGCTGTTTCACTCCGCATGTATTGCCCCATGAATGAAGGAATGAAAGGCCCTTTGGGTGCGCGCGCCTTTCGGCGTACCCAGGGCGTATCTGGTGGGTTCCCCAGCCCTGCTGCTTGTTACAGGCGCATGTCCACATGGGCCCTGCTGCACAGCTCTCATGCTGTTTGGGTGATGAAAACCGAGAATTTCATTGCGTGTGCCGCTGCTGGCTCATGTTGCTCGCCACGCCAGTGTATTGGCGACTCTGTAGATAACTGTATCTCAGATAGAAATCATGGCTACGACATAATTGCCACACACCTTGGTCTCTGATGCTGGTGGGGCAGCATGATTTGTTCAGCAGACTCGAGCAGATTCACAGAACTGGATTGTCATGCAGCAGGCGTGCATGCTCTCAGTGCTGCACTTTCATGCATGTTAAGCCTATCGGAGGTCCAGCTACTACTGTCCTCACTGCCAGATGACACTGCCGTGCTGCCTGTGCGTAATCTTTCTTGCATGACATGACAAGCCTTTAAACCTGTCAGTTAAACCTGTCAGTTATATAGTGGACTAGTACTGCAGACATTTCAGGCACAGACATGCCTAACAGGTGCCTCATGCACATGAATTGAAGCACTTCGCAGCACGAGCATGCAGCCCTTGGTGGCTCTCGTTTGCAGGTGTATGCCAGAAAACAGGAGTGCGTTTTGTTTGCGCGGCACAGATACACGAACTGGCTTGATGACCTCAGCGGTGGACAACATAAAATCTGTGTCCTGAGCGGTGCCCCCCTGACTGCTGTGCGGCGAGGCGCTGTGAGCGCGCTGTGCCCAGCTGCCCGCAAGGCGTGTGCTGGCCGCTCGCCACCCCCGCAAGCAGCCCCTCAGCCAGGAGGTCACAACTCGAGCGCGCGTATCCTGGCCTCTGCGGCCTCAGCTGCGCGCGCCTGCTGCGCCGTGAGCCGCAGCTGCGCGAGCGCGGCCCGGCTGTGAGCCAGGGCTGCGCGCTGGCAGCTGGCGAGCGTGCCGCCCAGGTGCAGCAGGTGCACCAGCAGCGCGCGGTGGCGGAGTTCTGTGATGGTCGACAGCGCGCACCAGACCTGCAGAGACCACTCGTGAGTTACCACAAGTGTGCCAGAGTGCGCAGGTGACGTTAAAAGTCTGCAGTAGACAGACCACTTGGCCAGGTACTGGCTGCTGCAGCAGGACCAAGCAACAGGGGCCAACGGGTGGAAGCACACTCCGCGTGAATGTCCGCACAGAGCAACAGAGCGCGCGCCTGGCGGTGCTGCTCGCGGCTGCAGCGCACGATGCAGAGGCCCGTGAGCGCGTTGTAGTACTTGACCTGCAGCGACTGCAGCGCCAGGCCTGCGCCAAGGTCGCCAAAGCAGGCGGCGAGGGCCTCGCGGAAGCGCGCCAGCAGCGCCGGCTCTAGCAGCAGGTCGTCCTTGCGCTTGTCCTTCCACACCAGCTCCAGCAGCAGGTAGCGGTTCTTGAAGCGCATGCGGCCGGCTCGCGCCTGAGCGTCTGCGGTAGCAGCACCTGCTGTGCCAGCAGCAAACCGCTTACATATACGGTGTCGAGGAGCGACAGTGTTCTGTGACAGAGTCTGCAGACAAGCTCGACGGGAGATAGCAGTTGCAGGTGTTCAGCTTCGCTGATGTATGCATCGCACGTGCCCTGCTGCGCTTATGCTTACATCCCTACATCCAGCCTGCCACCTTCACACACAGCCAGAACAGAACGTCGTGCAGGATGTGGGATCAACAGGGCGGCGCCGGCCCATCAGTGTGCTCGTGTCCGAGGAGGGTGCGGTGCACATCTTGCTATCTGGACACAGGACTCATGCGAAGAACGTTGCTCCTGACATGCGATCTGTCCGCGCAGTGCCGTACCAACTACCGGTTGCGCAAGGGACAGGCGCAGCTGAACGTGGAAGAGGCACGTGCACTGCATCTTGTGACTCCGCCCGTCGCGTAATTCAGCCTGGCGCTGGTCGCTGGCTGCGCTACTTGTGCTTGATATGTCGCGTCAGCAAGCACCAGGGATAAGCTCAACCGTTTTTGCTGCCTACAGGAGTACTTGCGGGACGACCTGCGCTGCGGGAGTGCAGCCTGTGCTTCGTGCTCGCCTACAGCGCCCGCCCTGGCAGCTGACGCCAGCCACTACATCATCCCTGACGCCCCGGCCTTGGCAGACCTGCTGGAGGTCTTTGAGCTGGCCGAGATGGCGCACTATGTGCTCCTCACCAGGCGCGGCCCCTGCCCCTTCCTCTCCTCCTTCCGTGTTGCACCGAATATCTGTATGAGTCTCTGTGCAAGGCAGGCCGCCTTTATAAGTGTGTGTGTAAGCTTTAGCGGTCTGCTGGCAGCTCACAGTCTCGCTCTACGCCTGCAGCGTGCTGCGGCGCTTGCGCGGCTCCGGCAGTGCGCGGCGCTCGGCGCGGCTTCGCGCGCTCTACCGGGATGTGCGCCGCTCCTGCGCGCTGCTGGACGACCTGCACTCCGCGCCGATCGCCGCGTGCGCGCCCGCTGCCCGCTGCATGTCACTCATGCTGGAGCATGCGAACTGCATGATGTTATAGTGTTGTGCTGGGAGTGCTTGAGATGCCTGCTGCAGCAGCGTGCATGCAATGGTGCGCAACCAAGCTGATAATCAGCACGCTAACATATGCACGAGTTGTTTGACGGTAGTGGCCCCAAGCAGGTACTGTACAGCCCATGCCGATCAAAATTTACACCTCGCTCAACAGGCATCTCAGAGTTGTGAAGGACTGCTGCACTTGGTCAGCGACCCTGGTGACCGCTGCTGGCCTTGTGTCCAGCAGCCAGCTCGCGCACTCGCGGCAGGTGCGCTGGCGGCGGGCTGCTCGCGGCCGCGCGCTGGCTGCACGGCCACCTCAGCGGCCGCGTGCCAATTGTCGTACTGTCAGCAGCCCTGGCCGCGCCCGCTCCCGCTCGAGCCTCAAACGATTTGAGCGACACGCACAATAGAGGCGACCTGCCCGGCAACGCCGCCGCGGCTGCCACGAGCAGCCCCGAAGGCTGGCCCTGCGACCACGACGCGCCCTCCTGCGGTGCCAGTACAGGCGCGCATAGCAGCTCGACGCTGGGGGGGGGGGGGGGGGGGCGCCGGGCGGCGGGGGCGGCCCCCCCCCCCCCCCGCCCCCCCCGCCGCCGCCGCGCCGCGCCGGCCCCCCACGACCGCCATGGGCGCCAGGCCCTT